>ERZ779623.66-NODE-66-length-68094-cov-9.670027_pt1 | contig 68094 bp, 44 predicted proteins | sample MGYA00514189_ERZ779623 | MGnify/ENA primary metagenome ERZ779623 (study PRJEB29562, sample SAMEA4376712) | mouse gut metagenome | isolation source: Cecum | study: EMG produced TPA metagenomics assembly of the A DSS colitis mouse model was used to assess the microbial... | reverse complement strand
AAAGGGGAGAATGCACAAAAAGTGAAGAAGAACCCCTCATCTATCACCTATCACCGTCAAGGCCGTTTTCCTTTCCTACACCGTATCTGTCAATCGGGACAAGGCTGATAAATTCCTCAAACAAGTAGGAATACTTTGTTTTTCTCCCTTATATAGTTTATCTTTGCCGCTGATATAGTTCATCTACCATAGCCGTGACGAATTCCTACCACGGCCATGAAGAGAAGCTACCACAGCCATGGCAAGATCTTACCACGGCCGTGACAGACTAATGATAAAGGCACCGGAACATAACTATCCCTACGTCTTAATCAAAGAATAAAGGCAGGACAACTTATATAAAGCCGCTTGATAACAAACAAACAACAGCTATATAACACAATCCCCTCTAACGAAGTCCAACGATAACTAATTTGTTTTGCAACAACAAAACACGATGTATTTACGATAAACTAAATAGAGAACAATGGCAATACAATTTGAATTGTACAAGACTCCCCATCCCAAGGATGAGGAAGGCAAAGAGACGTATCACGCACGCGTAGTCAACTTCCAGCACATCGACACGGATTATCTGGCAAAGGAAATCCAGATAGCCACCTCGCTGACCGAAGGAGACGTAAAATCTGTCCTCGATTCCCTTAGTCACTTTATGGGCGACCGGCTTCGGGAGGGAGAAAGCGTCCATCTGGACGGTATCGGCTATTTTCAGATAAAACTGAACAGCAAAGAACCTATCACTTCACCCAAGCTGAAAGCGAATCAAATTAAGCTCAAAGCCAACATCAGCTTCAAGGCAGATATCAAACTGAAAAAGTCAGTCAGCGTCGTACACCTGGAACGAAGCAAATTGAAACCCCATTCGGCTTCCCGCTCGAACGAAGAAGTAGACAAACTGCTGACCAACTATTTCAGCAATAACCCGATATTGACCCGCTCCGACTTTCAAAGGCTCTGCGGTTTCACTCCCACCACCGCCGCACGGCACATCAAACGGCTGAAAGAGGAAAAGAAATTGAAGAATATCCATACGTATTATAATCCGATTTATATGCCGATGCCTGGGTATTATGGGATGGCGGAAATAAAAGAGGATGAAACAAATGTAATACAGAAATGAAGAAACTAAATAGCTCCTCAAAAACAAAAAGATAATCATTATTAATACCTCATAGGTGCAAATTCTGCACTTATGATAATAGACTGTCACATTTCTTTGTCCCACTATCCAAGCTATTATAAACAAGGATACAATATAAAGAAAGATTAAAAAAGAAATTCAGTTGTCGCAAAATTTGCGACAACTGAATTTCGTGCTGTTTCCACCCCTAACTTGTGCAAGAACTACCCAGATTGATTATTGTCTTAATTAGCAAGGATAAACACATAAATGTATTATTTTCCTCAGAAAAAAAGAGAATAAAGCTACTCCTATTATTTGCCTTGAAGCGTTATAATAGAACGCGCCGGAATCTGAACAATCTTTCCACTTTTCACTGTCCCTACCGGAAGCAAATCTTCCCCTTCTTTATCTGAAGTACGATAAATCTGCCATTGTGCATTTCCTACTTTTTCTTCATTAATAGAAAACTCTTTTTCTTCATTAGCATAGTTGACAACTACCATCACATACGTTCCATCTGTATTCTTATAAGCTGTGCACATCAATCCTTGTTGGTCGGTATCACCATCGGGAATCAAAGTCCCCGTTTTATCGAAAGTCGAAACGGACAGCCGTACTGCACCCGGACGGATAAAGCGGCTGTAATTTCCCAAAGCCCACATCAGTTTGGAGTCTTCTACTCTGCCATCCAGAAAGTTGCCGTCCGTAGTATATTCACGAATCAATCCGTCTTTGTAATCGCCGCCAATGGCACGCCACCATTGCCAGCTCTTCGCTCCGGCATATACGATGTCGTGGTGAATGATACGGGCTACATAAAGCGCTGTCTTCATCGTACGGTCGAATCCGTTGCCGCCACCGATTTCTTCGTCATTACCCATGATGCAAGTCTCCGTCTGCCAAAAGTCAACATTATGCTTGTCTAATGTATCACGCAATTGACAACGTATATTACGCAATTCGCTTAATGGCGTAGTAGTCCAATAGCTATGTCCGAGCATCAGTCGGGGAACGTTCGGAATATCTCCCAAATATGTATCCACACTATCGGGACAGAAGAAAGCCTGAATCTGATAGCCACGCTGCCAGTCCGTCTCGTGAGTGCGGAACATACAGCGGTAATCGGAAGATTCATTCACCAGAATCTGCGTATCCATATCCCGGCTTACAAATTCTTTGCTTAACAAACGGACGGTATGGGCTACTTCCCTGTTGGTTGCAGGACAGCCTTCCTGCTTCGGGCCTACCCAGTTCCAATGTCCATCCGGTTCGTTGAAAGGACAGATATAGTTGAACTTGATACCGTCATGTTTTTCTACTCCCTGCACTACGTCCGCCAGAAAGCGGGCATACTTTTCGTAACAGTCCGGCTTCAAGTTTGCCGTGCCACCACGACCGGTATTGGTAGCCAGCCCGTTCTGCGTATAATACACAGGGGGAGAGTTCAGGAAAGCAAGGAATCTGTTCACTCCCCGTTCTTTTGCCAGTTTCAGGAAGTTACGCTGTCCCTGCTGCTTGTTCCAGTCGTATGTTCCGTCGGCGTTGAGGAAACATTCGGCACGCATCCAGGGGGAAGCAATCTGACTGGCTTCGCCCTGTTCAGTGCTGCCCGCCCCGACGTTGAAACGCCAGAGGGACAGCCCGATACCTTTCGGCTTTCCGTTCGCATCATTCCCGGTGCTGAACAGCCAGTCGGCAACCTGATTCTGCTTTTCCTGCGGCCAAAGTCCGATGAATTGCATACTCCAGGCGTCAGAAGCGCCGAAATATGCCATCGTTTGACAGGGTTTGTCCGTTTCTATCTGAAAATTGATATCGGGGGCAGGACGGGAAGAACATCCACCCGCCATACCTGCGATTGAGAAGAAGCCTAAAGCGGCTAAGAGCGTTTTACCTTTCATACTTTAATAACCTAATACCTTATATAAATCTAATACCTATCAAAACTTTATCCGGTTTATTGCAGGTCATAGACCATTGTTACCACTGATTTCGATGGAATATATCCGGTCAGATAATCAGCTTCTTCCTTCAAGTCTCTTGTTTCAGAAGTTGTATATTGACGAACTGATTTCACAGTCTTATCTCCTATTCCTTCCAGTGCAGTATCCATGTGAATGGTTTCTACTCCCATGTTGGTGTATACTACTACCAGTCTATCCTGTTCGGGAGAAATGTAGGCCGAACCGAAAAACATACGTGAACCATTAGGAATATTAAGGTCTACACGTTTATAGCCCGGACGAACGAAAAGGCTATAGTTACCCAATACCCACAGGTTCTTGCTGGCAGAATAAGTACCATCCAAAGCAATGTCACCATAATCACCATCACCCGGAATCAAACGAATCATATAGAAGCGGCTTTTTTGGCTATATACTTCTACGCTGGCTGTTGTCCAGTATGACCATGAGCTTACATTGGCTGTAGCCAGATCATGATGGAGTACCTTTGCCATAGAGAGCGCCAAGTCCATGTAAGTAGCATCATCAAAACTGTCGTAATCTTCGTACATGGTTTCTCCTGCATTATGGAGCATACTCCATTCTGTCTGATAAACTTTGAGGTTATTCTTCTCTGCTGCCTTACGCAATTCAGTACGTGTTTCCTGCAATTGATTCCAGGTTCTGTCAACCCAATAGCTATGTCCGCAAACGACATTAGGTTGCATATGTTTTAAATTGCCAATATAGTATTCACCTGCTTTATCTTCAAAGAACTGAAGTATCACCTGCGACTTTTGTCCCTGTCCATCAAAACCATAAACCGATTTCCATGAACCGGACTCAGCTATCAGGATATTTGTTCCTTCCAAATTCTTATCAGTCAGTTTCTTATCCATTTCCCTAGCCAGATTGGCAATCTCCCAGCTCATCCATCCGCAGCCTTCCTGAGCGGCTTTGCCGTCGCTTCCCGGCCCCCAATCATATTGCGGCTCGTTCAATGGGCTGATAAATGGTATATTATAACCTTCATCTACAAAGTGTCTTGCTACCGTAGCCATATAGTCGGCAAATAGTCCATAGCCGTCTACACCATCATCATTCGTATTTTTCAGATTCGCATACCAACCGTTGTCTGAATATCCTTTTCCATTCTTTGTATAATAAACCGGGGGAGTATTGCTGAATAGTACGAACTGGTTGCATCCATATTCTTTCGCTTTCTGCATAAAATATTGCTGACCGGAGCATTTACCCCAAGTGTAAGTTCCGTCGGCGTTCAGGAAACATTCTGCACGGTTTACTTTGCTGGCTATATTACTGGCCTCACCTTGCTCGGCAGTCCCGCCGCCGAGATTGACACGCCACATGGACAGGCCGATTCCTTCGGGTTGATTGTTCTTGACTTCTTGAGAGAATAATAATTTAGCGATTCCTTCTTTGTTGTTGTCGCTCCAATATTTGCCTACATAGTCCATTGTCCATGCATCGGACGAGGCAAAGCCGTCGATGGTTTGATAAGTTGTGGCGGCATTCACCGTAGCTGTTTCATTTTTGGCTTTCAACACCGGTTCGTAGTCCGGTGAGAAAGTCAGGTCGTCGCTGCAAGCGGAAAGGGCGGCAGCCAGACAGGAGATTCCGAATAAGATATATTTATTTTTCATACGTCACATTCTTTAATAGTTAGTTGATTTTTAGTAACCGGGGTTCTGTTCGATACTTCCGTTCGACATGGTTATTTCCGTAGTCGGTATCGGGAAAAGCAAATCGCGGGTTTCGTTGAAGTTGATACCCTTATCACTTCTTTCCTTTTGGTTGTTTGCTTCGTAACTGTCCGTATACGACAGGTTGTATCTCACAAATGAACCATTCTTGCCCATGATATTGCAGATTGCCGGTTTACCGTTATCATCTTTCCAACGGCGAAGGTCGAACAAGCGGTTGTTTTCCAAAGCCAGTTCCAAGCGGCGTTCCTGACGGATTGCGTCACGAAGTTCGGTTCCCGAACTTTGAGCATCTTCCAAACTGGCACGCTTACGTACCCTGTTCAATGCCCAGCGGGCTTCAGCATCACGACCGAGTTTATTTTCCACTTCGGCGTACATTAATAATACGTCAGCAAAACGAAGCAAACGGTAGTTCAACGGAATATGAGGTGCATTGTACGGGTCAGGACGTTTACTCTTCGGGATATACAATTTGCGTGTCACACGTGCGGATTTGTGTTCGTCCGCTTTGATGGTGTAACCTCTCGCTTCTTCATCGCCGGCTACATCTTGTCCGTTTTTGATTATTGTCCATTTCAGACGGACATCGCTGCTGCTATATGCTTTTTCCAGATTACTGGTAGGCAATCCCCAAGCCCAACCACTGTCATTTCGCGAACCGCAGACAATAGAGATACGTTCGCCCAGTGAATATGATATATCACTATTGGTCTGTATTTCGAACAGGGATTCTTTGTTGTTGTTATAATCTATGTTCCACACTTGGCTGAAGTCTTCCATCAGGTCGTATTCACAAGATGTTCCGGCATATTCTCCACGGCAGATCAGTTCTTGCAGTACCTTCTCTGCTGCTTCATATTTTTCCTGATACAGATATACCTTTGCCAACAGCCCTTGTGCGGCTCCTTTGGTGGCACGTCCCAAATCTTTTGAACTATATTCGCTACGCTTAGGCAAGTCATTAATAGCATCAAGTAAATCTTGCTCTACAACTGCGTAACTATCTGCTATGCTGGAACGTTGGATGCCTTGTACTTCACTTGGCAGTTTGACTCCCATCACTAATGGAATGCCGCCGAAGTTACGAATCAAATCGAAATATTGGAAGGCACGAAGCATCTTCGCTTCGGCTATATAGCGTTTCTTCAGATTATCGTTTTCAAAAGATACTCCGGGAATACGTTCAATAGCCACATTACAGCGCAGGATACCTTTATAGCGGTATTGCCAGAAATTCTGACAGCAGTTTCCCGCATTGTAAGTATTGCCTGTATAATGCGCCAGGTCACGATATTCGCCCGGGTCTTGGGTAGTATTACCCATCCACATATCGTCGGTACACATATCGGCAGCCAGATAGAACTTATAAATCTGCCACCAGTCATCGAAAGCAAGGGATTGATAACAGCCTGTTATTTGCTGCGCGCATTCATCTTCATTCTTGAAATATTCGTTCAAGTCTTGCTGTCCTCTCAGCGGTTCTTCCAGGAAGTCGGCGCATCCGGTGAAGGATAGAGTCATGGCAGCCATTGAAAGACCTAATATATATCGTTTCATATTTATACTGATTTATGTTGGTTTAAAAATTGATGTTCAATCCGAAGAGATATGTACGTGGGTTAGGATAACTTGCCCAGTCGATACCCATTTCCGTCACACCCTTACCCACTGATACCGCTTCCGGATCCATGCCGGAATAGCCGGTGATGGTAAACGGATTTTGTGCGGAGAAAGAGAGACGCAATACGATGTCTTTAGTCCACCGCTTCGGTAAAGTATATCCTATTTGCAACATCTTGCAACGAAGGTAAGAACCGTCTTCCACGAAGAAGCTCGACGGACGTTTCCAGTTCATGTTAGAGTCGTTCACTGACAAGCGGGGTAATGAGTTGCTCGTTCCTTCACCGTGCCATGAACTGTTGTATGTTCCGGCATACACATTCTCACCACCGGCACCGGAGTAGCGGCCTTTGGTCGTGTTGAACACATCGTTGCCGATAGTGCCGTAGAAGTTGGCCATGAAATCAAGGTTCTTGTAAGAAACACGTCCGTTGATGCCGACCATCAAATCGGGGAATGCCGAACCGATATATGCCTTATCCTTATCATCCAGTTTGCCGTCACCATTCAAATCTTTGAAGCGGATGTCACCAGGTAGTGCATTGGGTTGGATGACCGAACCATACTCGTTGGTGTGGGCGTTCACCTCTGTCTGGTTCTGAAAGATACCATCGGCTACGTAACCATAAAAGCGGCTGATTTCTCCGCCTTCTTCATTACGGATAATGTAATCACCATTGAAAGAGCCTGTATAAATAGGAGTGTCACCACCCATCAGTTTCTTGGCTTTGTTCTTTACGGAAGAAAGGTTCACGCCTACTTCATAGCTGAAGTCTCCTTTATGGTCGTTCCAATTGACGGATAATTCCCATCCGGTAGCTTGCATACTGCCTACGTTCTCCCACATTTCTCCATTCCACATGGGGTAGCCGAGAACCAATAGATTAGCTTTTTTCATCAACATGTCCTTCGACTCTTTGCGAAACCATTCAGCAGTAACACTCAGACGATTGTTCAAGAAAGCCATGTCTACACCGATGCTATAATCTTCGACTGTCTCCCAACGAACGCTGTTGTTTCCAATAGAAGCCACACTTGTTCCAATCACACGGTCGGCATTCGGGCCAAAGACATAATCACTTCCACCGATAGAGGATTGATAAGCAGAATTATCAATATCTTCATTACCTACACGTCCCCATCCGGCACGCAGTTTCAGATTGTCAAAGATATGCTGGTTTTTCATGAAAGGTTCGCCCGATATACGCCATGCAGCAGATACAGCAGGGAACGTAGCATATTTATTACCCTTGGGGAATCTTGAAGAGCCATCCACACGTACGGATGCTGTCAGATAATAACGGTCATTATAATTGTATATGATACGTCCCAGATAAGAAATCATTGAATGATATTCGTTCAATCCTTCTGCCTGAGGTTTTTTTGTTCCCCCCTTTACATATTGCAGAAGTTCGTCATTATTCGTCGGAACACCATCACGTGAGCCGGTCAACCAATAATACTGGTAACGTTCCATCGTATAACCGCCCATCAGATTAATATTATGCTTTTCATTGAATGTTTTCATCCATGTGATTGTGTTCGTCCAGTTCCAGTCCACCCAGTTCTTCATTTCGCGTTTGGCTGTATTCGCAGTAGCTTGTTCCAAGTTGTCCAAATGAAATTCGGGACTGAACTCATCGAAAAGGCGAAAACGCGCGTTTATTCCGAACTGGCTGCGTACTACCAACCCTTTGATTGGTTCAATGCTTATATAAGGGTTGGCAAGCAATCCGTACTCATCGGTGTTCTTTGACAGGCGTGCCATACTTGCCACCGGATTCCACACTTGGCTATTGTGGGAGCGGGAATAATTATCGTATTCATTATCCGTCCATTCATTTTCGGGTCGCATCACCGGAGTAGTCGGATCCATTGCCATGACAGCACCGAGCAAATCCGGAGTATCTTTCCAGTTCTCATATTTAGGCGTGAAGTCGATACCTGCTTTTACTATCTTGTTGAAGTTGTATTCCATGCTGAAACGGGCGGTAAACTTCTGCCAGTTGCCTGTCTTATATTGTGAATCTTGTCCGAAATAACCAATACTGGCTGAATAGAGGAACTTATCAGTGCCACCGGAGAAACTAAGATTATAGTTATGAATCAAGGCTGTTTTATTCAATGTCTCTTTCCACCAGTCGGTGCCTTCGGCATCAGTAATATTAGCTTTTCCACTATATGCAGGCATACTGTCATCGTTGATATAACGTGCTCTCTGAACATATTCGTATTCTGAAGCTTTTGCCATATCAGGTTGTTGCAATGTCTGGAAACCGGCAGAAGCGGAGAAAGAAAACTTGGTGTCGCCTTTCTTTCCTTTTTTGGTGGTAATCAGAATGACACCATTCGACGCACGTGTACCATAGATAGCTGCGGCAGAAGCATCTTTCAAGACTTGCATGCTTTCAATGTCATTTTGGTCGAGGAAGTTGATATTTCTACCTACCGGCATCCCGTCCACTACATACAAAGGGTCGGCGGCATTGACAGTAGACACACCACGGATTATTACACGAGGAGTAGCACCCGGTCCGCCGCTGCTTTGTACCTGTACGCCATTGATTTTCCCCTGCAAAGAGTTCATGGCATTACCCGTGCTCATTGTTTTCAGTTCTTCACCTTTTATGGCTGCGATGGAACTGGTCAGATCACCTTTCTTTACCGCACCATAGCCGATAACCACTACTTCGTCCAATGCCTGCATATCATCATGCATCACTACATTGATGGCAGTGCGGCCATTCACTTTGATTTCCTGAGTTTTGTATCCAATCATAGAGAAAACGACAGTAGCATCTTTGGATACATTGCTCAATGTATAATTACCATCCAAATCGGTCACAGTACCGTTCGTTGTTCCCTTCACCAAGACTGTAAGACCAATCATCGGCTGCTTGTCACTCGCTGCAACGGCATTACCGGTCAGCTTCATTTGCTGGGCATTTAAGCCCAGCGCAAAGAACGATAATAAAAGGAATAAGTATCGTTTCATGTTTTTATAGCATTATATTAATTATTCTTCTTTAGTAATTTAGACTGGCCAAGGTGAGTATCAAATTCAAAAGTATATTTGCCTGGAGGTACTCTCTTGCTATTGTTATTCACTCCGGTCAGGAAAGATTCATTGGCACCGTCAAACCGCCAGGCCGGTTCTGTCCACCATCCATCCGGATGATAAGGAGTGATATTCACATCAAACATATCTTCTTTGCTGTAAGTCAACTCCGTAGTCAAACGATACAGGTTGTTTGGATCCTGCGTCAATTCATAAATATTCTTCGGCCCGCCCCATCCGGGAGCGCCGTCAAACCATCCGCCGACAAAGCCCATCTTCAACTCATATTCCTGACCATTATAATTCAACTTCGAGCCGATAGCAATAGGAGCATCTGCCGGTGTATAAGGAGTCACTGTATATTCTCTGCTTTCAAGATTGAAAGTAATCTCATAATACCCTTTCTCCGGCAAAATAATAGGTTGTATGTTTTCCATTATCTCCGTCATCTTTCCCGGATTAGTTTTATCATCACCAAAACAGATGTCAAAGTTCTCTTTGCTTGTAATAAAGCGTATTGGTGTATTTTCGCCTGTCGAATAATAACGGGCTCTATATTGAAGAATTTCTGTGCGTTCTATCGGCATTGGAATCCCCCAAACATCTCTATCTGTAAGCAAATGAGTATCTGTTCCTTCAAAGTCCACCAAATACATATTCTGATAATCTTTCAGCCGGGTCACAAGTACTGTAGATTCTTTTTCTGTCACATTATCGAATATATCGACAACACGTACTGTCATGATATAAGCACCTGTTCCTTCCGAAGGGAATGTTATTTCTTTCTCGAAAGTGCTTTCCGTGACATTGTCTCCTTCCACATCCATACGTTCCGCAATATTCAGTTCAGGGATGGTCAGTTCCAAATAAGCCAGCCCTCTGTTGTCTTTGGCAGTAAACTTGAATACCATGCTTTCACCCAATGCGATATTAAAGTTCCCGGAGAAACTAGTATTAGTTATCGTCGGTTCCGTATAATCACCGTCCATTGTAATCAGGACTTTATTCTCTATGGTACGTCCCCCTAAATCCGTAACTGTTACTTCCACTGTGAATTCGTCGCCTTCGGTTTCTTCGGGAATGGTAAATCCATAGTTCAAGTCATATTCATAAAGAGTTTCCGGGTAGAGAGCCACCAGGTCAATAGTCTTATCCAAATATAAGTCTGGTGATTGTAAACGGATAGAACGGATACCATCCTTATCCGCTACTTTCCCTGCAATCTTAAATTCATATCCGTTTAATGTACGCACATGTTCGGAAGCCAGTTCGAGAGTCGGCTTCTGCCCGTCTACATCTTTGTAGTCATTATCGTCGCTACATCCGGTAGCCAACATTGCAGCAAAAAGAAAAGTCCATAACGCTGCGCCATGCAAAAATCTTGCCTTCATAATAATAGTATTTAATGATTAAAACTTCTAGGTTCGCTGCGAAAGCCAGGGTGCTTTTTCCGCTTTCACAATGCAAATATAAGTGAATAAGGCACATAGGAGAGATAAAAATCATGCAGAGAAGCATCACAAATCATGCAATGCACGATTTGCATACGCTAAATAAAATATTTATTCCTATTTTTGAATCTGTAAATGAAACGAATAGGCACGAGTTATGAGAAAACACATTGCGTTTGGTATTTTATTTCTTTTCCTGTCTTTATTATCAGTCTCCCGGCTGATAGCGCAACCTTATTCTGTGAAAAGGTTGGGGATTGAGCAGGGACTTTCTAATAATTATGTAGTCAGTATCGCACAGGACAAGCAAGGGTTCCTGTGGTTTGCCACGGAAGAAGGGCTCAATAAGTTTGACGGTACCCGCTTTATCACCTTTTATAAGAATGACCCGTCCAAGAATTCCCAAAGTATCACTGGGAATGAACTTAACCGGATATATGCCGACCCGGAACGGCCCATTGTATGGATTGCCACGCAACGTGACGGGTTAAATGCCTACAATTATCATTCGCAGACATTTACCGCTTATCAGCATGACCCGCAGAATCCGCACAGCCTGATGACAAATGACGTCACGGATATTGCCGCTTCCGCACAAAGTACGGACGGATTATGGATAAGCACTTATTATCGGGGCATAGACTATCTGGATATTACCACCGGACAGTTCACGCATTACAACAAGACAACTGTTCCGGCACTGGACTGCGAACAGACATGGACTGTGTTGGACGGTGGAGACGATAATCTTTATATCGGGCATGTGAACGGCGGTTTCAGCATACTTTCCTTGAAAGATAAGAGTGTAAGGAACTTCAAAAATGAACCGGACAATCCCAACAGTCTGCCGGGGGATGATGTACGGACGATATTAAAAGACAGTAACGGGAATATATGGCTCGGGACGGATAAAGGACTGGCACTCTATAATGCCGCTACCCGGAACTTCGTAACTTTCCGGCAAAATCCGAACGACAAATACGGCACACTCTCCAGCCGTATTTTCTCCATCAGGCAAATGAATGACAATAAATTATGGATTGCTTCGGAATTGAACGGCATCGCCATACTCGACCTGAAACAGAGCCAGTTCCTTTCCCCCAGACAGATTACTTTCGAATTTCTGCGGGAAGGGGACGATAACCGTAGCCTTTCCAATGCCAGTGTACGGTATATCTATCAGGACTCTTTCAATAATATCTGGATTGGGACATGGGGCGGCGGAATCAACTTTATCAGCAGTGAGCCCCCTTTATTCACGACTATTGATTATTCTCCTATCCCCGACAATGAGAACAGTCTGAACAATAAGGTGGTAAGCAGTATCTGCACCGACAGGCAGGGGCGTCTGTGGGTAGGTACGGACGGCGGTGGAATCAATGTTTTTGAGAATAACAAACGGATTGCCATTTATAAGAAAGAGACGGGAGATTTACAGGCAAACTCTGTTCTAAGCGCTTTCCGTGATTCCAGGGACAATCTATGGTTCGGCGCTTTTCAAGGAAGTATCAGCCATTATAATACCCGGACAAAGACATTCCGTTCAATCTCCCCGATGGGTAAATCGAATCTGGATGTACGTGTCTTTTACGAAGACAACCGGCACCGTATCTGGATAGGATGCAGCGAAGGGATATTCGTCTACAATCCCGACAATATGGAAGTCATTCAACATTACCACACCGGTAACAGCGAGCTGCACGGCAACTTCATCCGAAGTATCGCACAGGATGACAAAGGGCGTTTCTGGATCGGCACATTCGGCGATGGAATGGGGGTTTATTCACCGGATTTCCACTTAGTCAGGAAGTATATCCAAAGAGAGGGCTTCTGTTCCAACACTATCAATCAAATCTATCGGGACAAACAGGAAAGAATGTGGATAGCTACCGGAGACGGACTGGTATGTTTCAACTCTCCGGACGATCCGGATTACAAGACTTACCAGCGTAAAGACGGGCTCGTCAATACATGCATCCAGGCTATCACTGAAGACCAGACAGGGAATATCTGGTTCAGCAGCAACAAAGGTATCGGCTGCTACGTGACGAAGAAAGATTGTTTCTATTACTACGGTCACTCGGACGATGTGCCTGCCGGAAGCTTCATGAGTGCCAGTGTGGCAAGGAATACAGACGGTTCCATCTACTTCGGCTCTATCAACGGCGTGTGCTGTTTCACTCCCAACATCACGATGAGCGAACTCAAAACACCGCCGGTTGTCATCACGGAAATGAAAATATTCGAGCGGCTGGACAATCAGGAGAGCAATGACACCTTCGTCTCCCTATTGGAAGGAAAAGAAGTGGAGCTGACTCATGCCCGGAATACATTCAGCCTAACATTCAATGTGCAGAACTACTCCCTTGTCAACCAGATGGAGTATGCCTATATGCTGAAAGGGCTCGAAAACTCGTGGTACACGGTGAATGAAAACAACAGCGTCACTTTCCGGAATATCCCGCCGGGGAAATATGAGTTCCTTATCAAGGCGCGGGTGCATAATCAGGAGTGGCCGGACGAAGCGACTTCGCTCACCATCCGGATTAATCCCCCTCTTTGGCTGACATGGTGGGCGAAGTTGGTTTATATACTGGCATCTATCAGCATCATCTACCTTATCCTGCACGCTTACAAGAAAAAGCTGGATTTGGAAAGCCTCTATACTCTGGAGAAGAAGAACCACGAACAAGAACAGGAGTTGAACCAGGAACGCCTGCGTTTCTATACAAATATCACCCATGAACTGCGCACGCCGCTGACTTTAATTCTCGGCCCTCTGGAAGATATGCAGAAAGACCAGTCTCTTCCGGCAAGACAGGCGCAGAAGTTGTCCGTCATTCATCAAAGTGCGCTCCGGTTGCTCAACCTGATTAATCAGATATTGGAGTTCCGCAAGACGGAGACACAGAACAAAAAATTATGTGTCTGCAAAGGCAATATCGCCCCCCTTATCTACGAGACAGGGCTTAAATATAAGGAGCTCAACCAGAAAACTAAAATTGACTTCCGGATTCAGATAGAAAAAGAGGAGATGCTTCTTTTCTTTGACAAGGAAATCGTTACCATTATTCTGGATAATCTGATTTCCAACGCCATCAAATATACGGAGCAGGGGCGCATCACTCTGAGCCTTTATCAAACGATGCGTAATGAAGTGGCTTATACGGAAATTAAAGTCAGTGATACCGGATACGGCATCTCTGCTGAGGCTTTGCCGCATATTTTCGACCGTTATTATCAGGAAAGCGGTTCGCATCAGGCATCCGGGACAGGCATCGGCCTGGCTTTGGTCAGAAATCTCGTGGAATTGCATGAAGGCGAAATCCGCGTTGAAAGTACGCAAAACGAAGGGAGTAGTTTCTATATCAGTCTATTGACGGACAATATTTATCCCAATGCGTTACATGCCGATTCGACGGAACAGGCTGAAAAAGAGGAAGAAGTACAGAATGTTTCTTCGGATGATGTACAGGATGCGGCAATGGACAGCGGCAAACCTATCCTGTTGATTGTAGAGGATAACGAGGAAATACAGAATTATATTGCCGAGTCTTTCTCCGATTCCTTTGAAGTAATCACAGCCAACAACGGCGAGGAAGGGAAACAACAGGCTCTCAGCCGTATACCGGATATTATAGTCAGCGATATTATGATGCCTGTCATGGACGGTATCACCTTGTGCCGGCAGCTAAAAGATGATGTACGCACAAGTCATATTCCCATAATCCTGCTGACCGCAAAAGACTCTTTGCAGGATAAAGAGGAAGGATACGAGGTAGGGGCGGATTCTTATCTGACGAAACCGTTCAGTGCTTCTTTGCTGCGCAGCCGCATCAATAACCTGCTTGAATCAAGAAAGAAGCTCGTCGCACAATTCCAGTCGCAGCCTACTCCAAGCAGCCATGCAGACATAAACGAGAAACGTACGATGATTACCGAAGCGCTGAGTAAACTTGACAATGAATTTATCGGGAAGATTACGCAATTAATTGAAGAGAACCTTTCTTCGGAAAAGATTGACATCACTTACCTTTCAGACAAGATGTGTATGAGTGGTTCTACCCTTTACCGGAAGATGAAAGCGTTGACCGGACTTTCGACCAATGAATACATCCGGAAGGTGAAGATGGAAAATGCAGAACGCCTGCTGCTCGAAGGGAAGTACAACATTTCTGAGATTGCCTATAAAGTAGGAATGAACAGTTCAGGATACTTCCGCCAATGTTTCAAAGATGAGTTCGGGGTTTCTCCTTCGGATTACTTGAAACAAATCAAGCAGGCATAGAGAAAGGAAGTCGTCAAAAATAAAATCCAATGTCGTAATAATATTCAGGCACGGATAACACGGATTTCACGGTTTTTAGAAATATGACTGCATAAAGCAACAGCGTAATCCGTGTTATCCGTGCCTAAAGACCTGCGGGAATACTCAATTCCTTGACTCTTCAATCATTGCTTCAATCTTTAACCATCGTGTCAGTTCCGCAATCATGGTTTCAGCTCCTCAATCATCGCCTTAAGCAACGACCTGCTGTCACTCAACGGCAAGTCCGTAGCCAAGTCCCAGCTCATCATACCTTTTAGTCCCTGTTCTTTCGCATAACGGGTTTTGATACGGATATTATCCTGTCCGTCAAAGACATATACATCTCCCTTATAGGTCACCTCATTCTGCGCCGGAGACGTAATCAGTCCTTCCTGTACAAAACTGAAATAAGCCTCTGTCTTCTTCGAATTATCTTTCGTCACACCATAGAAAGGAACACCGGCTACCAGTTTCTCTTTCGGAATACCATAATCCAGTACCATTTGGATATCCGAACAATACTTTTCTATCGGAAAACGAACCGGAGAAGGGCCATAACATTGGAGCGAAATAAAATCGACGGCAGCAATCGCTTCCTTACTAATCTTATAGCAAACAGGATGCAAAGAAACACTGAAAATATACTTGTCTCCCAGTACTTCACGCATCTTCAAGATAGCCAGGCTATAATCTTCATACTCTTTCGCGTTTTCCGCCCATTCAAAGTCCAGGTCAATGCCATCCAGTTTATGCTGTTGAAGCACTTTCTTTATATTCCTGGCAAATACCGTACGGGCAGCCTCATCAGCCACCATTGCTTTCCATTCGCCACTGGAAGCACCCAAACGCAGTTTGGCATTTGTTCCTTTTACCTTAGTACGGACAGATTTAACCAGTCCTTCCCACGTTGCCACTCCTTCTCCCTGAAACACGTGCGGATTCTCAAAAGAAAGCGACCCGTCCTTATTCGGATGAACATTCAAGAAGATAAGATCATCGCTTGCCCGCAGGCTTTCGGCGGAAATACGTCCGCGATTATAGAAGTTTCCACGAATATACGAACTCACAAAAGTGTTTTGTTGCGCATAAAGAGATACTCCTATCAACAAAAAAAGGGAAAACAGAATTTTTCTTGGCATTAGCATAATGATTCTTTTTTATTGGATTCAGAACACAAAAGTACGCAGTCTCAAGGTAAAAGTATGTTCAAAAATGACTATAATACTTCCAAAAATCAACATAAAGTTTTCCTAATGACAAAGAAAAAACAAACCCGACTTATGAAAACGTTAGGAAAAATAAAATAAAGTCTGTTTCTTTGTACGCCAAACCACAATCTTTTACCAGAAAAAGGAGAGCCTATGAGCAACAAACAACGTATAAGCAATGAACAGGAGATACTAAAGCTAGTATCCGAAGGAAATTCGAAAGCTTTTCGTACGTTGTATATGCACTATTACGACCGCTTATTCAATTTCGCCATGCTGTTTCTTCATTCGGAAGCCGCCTGCGAGGACGTCATAGGAGACGTATTTTTTGTTTTATGGAAAGACAGAAGCATGCTCACTGCTATCCCCAATTTTCACCCATACATCTACCAGGCAGTACGCAACGGATGCCTCAACGTACTGAAAAGCGGATATATCTCCAAAAGGGACGATATTTCCGAAAGAGAAATGCAAATAAGCATCACTACCCAGAACCCTTTGGACGAATTATCCTACAACGAACTGCACCATGCAGTAAAACAAGCCATCTCCTCGCTGCCCGAACGCTGCCGTGTCATCTTCCAGATGGCAAAAGAAGATGAAATGAATCACCGCGAAATTGCAGAAGCCCTGAACGTGAAACTTTGCACCGTAGAACGCCAGCTTTTGCTCGCCAAAGCTAAAATAAAAGAGTCGATAAGGCCATTCCTGGAAAAAATTTAAAAAAAAGTGCATTTTCCTTTTAGTAGTTTTGCCCCTTGAGTTTTCTATATAGTATAAAGCTTTATATTATATTTGAAAACAAAAGAAGATGCGCACTAAAGAAGAAGAAACAAGTAAGTTGGATGCCCTGTTCGAAAGCATAGAATTTCGAACTCCTCATCCAAGCAATGAACACTCGGCGGAGAAATCATTCTCCCGCCTGATGACACGAATCCAAACCGACAACAAATCGATTGACATTTTCCGCCAACGCGCCAACCGGTACCGGATTTGGCTGGCTGCCGCCACGGTGGCACTATTGGTTGCAATGAGCGGCTGGTTATACATGATGCAGGACAATAATCCTTCATTCATCGTGACGAGCAATAACACCGGTATCGTACAGAATGTATCGCTTCCCGACGGAACCGTTATCAAACTGAACAACTGCTCCAAGCTCATTTATCCGGAGCATTTTTCCGGTGACTTGAGAGAAGTCTTTCTGGAAGGAGAAGCCTACTTCGACGTAGCACACGATAAGAAGCATCCTTTTATCGTACGCGCCGGAGAATTAAAAATCAGAGTACTGGGAACGAAATTCAACGTAAACGCAAGTTCACGGGTTCCGCAAATTACAGCCACACTGATAGAAGGCTCGATTGAAGCAGTCACAGGGAAGAAAAACATACTGATGAAACCCAACCAGAAGCTGAAGTACGACGTGAGCAGCGGCAGGGTATCACTTACGGAACTGACGAATGCAAACCGGGAGATAAAATGGACACAGAATGTATGGATATTGTCCGATACGCCTTTGCTCGATATTTGCCAGCGTCTGGAACAACAGTTCAACGTAAAATTCATCATCATGAACGACGAATTGATAAACAAGTCCTTCACCGGAGAATTTTACACGAACGAGAGCCTGGAGTCTATCTTAAAGACCATGCAGATAAGCACCTCATTCAAGTATGAATGGAAGGGAAAAAATATTGTATTGAAATAAAGTAATTGTAAACTATTAAAATCTTATCGCCTATGATATAGTACTGTAAAAGACACAAAAAAAGCGAGAAAATAGTACCAGTATTTCCTCGCTTCAGAACTTCGTAAAAATCATGGCAGTGTTCACATTGCCACAATCCTTAATTTCTAATTTATAAAAGTATGACAAACTTAAGAAAGTACCAAATTTCTTATCAAAAATGTTGCCACACTTCCATAAAAGCACTGCAAAAGAGCATTTATGCGGCAATATTACTTTTAATGATCCCCGGTTTCGCCTTTTCCCAGACAACGAAACGAGACATTAAGCTCAATTTCAACAACGTACCTATCGTTAAAGTATTCGAAAGTATCGAGAAACAAAGTGATTACTCTTTCTTTTACAACAACGACATCAACACCAGTCTGAAAACTTCAATAGAAATTACCTCAAACAATATCAACCAGATTGTAGGTACTCTGCTGAAGGGAACATCAATCGATTACCGGATTTCCGACAAACGCATTGTCCTGTTCAAGAAAAAGACAGCGGAAGAAAGTAAAAAAGCATATACTGTTTCAGGAGTAATAAATGATGCTTTAGGACCGGTTATCGGGGCTTCTGTCGCCACTAAAGACGGAAAAGGGACAATCACTTCCATAGATGGTGACTTCCGGCTGGAAAATATACATATCGGTGATGTGCTGACAGTATCTTATATCGGCTATAAGACACAGAACATCGTGTTCAACGGTCAATCGAAACTTAATATCACCTTGTCGGAAGAAGCAACCGAATTAGACCAGGTGGTGGTGACGGCTCTAGGTATCAAACGTGCCGAGAAAGCACTTAGCTACAACGTTCAGCAAATCAGCGGAGATGAAATCACGACCGTAAAAGACCCGAACTTCATGAATTCACTGACCGGTAAAGTAGCCGGTGTGACCATCAACTCCGCCTCTTCAGGTGCCGGCGGTTCGGCTCGTGTAGTGATGCGTGGTGTCAAGTCAATCACCAAGTCAAACAACGCACTTTACGTAATCGACGGTATCCCCATGTTCAATATCGTCAATGAGTCTGGCGATACAGGAATCCTGGCTTCACAGCCCGGTAGCGACGGGGTTGCAGATATTAACCCGGACGACATTGAATCGATCAATATGTTGACCGGACCTGCTGCTGCCGCTCTTTATGGAAATGCCGCTGCGGCGGGTGTGGTACTTATCAACACCAAGAAAGGGGCCAAAGACAAGACGAGTGTCAGCGTTTCAAGCAGTACCATCTTCTCCACACCCAATATGATGCCCGAAATGCAAAGCAAATACGGGAACAAAGAAGGCGTGTTCGCCAGTTGGGGAGATGTTATAAACAGCAGCTACGACCCGAAGAGCTTCTTCAGAACCGGAGTCAATACAATCAATGCAGTGTCGCTTTCTACCGGTACAGCCAAGAACCAGACTTATGTCTCCGTATCGGCAACGAACTCAACCGGTATTATCCCCAACAATAAGTATGAACGGTACAATGTATCCGGACGCAACACAGCCCAGTTCCTGAATGACAAACTGACACTGGACTTCGGAGCCAACCTAATCTTCCAGAATGATAGAAACATGCTGGGACAAGGTCGCTACTTCAATCCGCTTACCTCGCTCTATATCTTCCCGCGTGGTGGAAATTTTGACGCGATTCGTATGTACGAGAACTACAACGAAGGTTTGGGCATCCATGAACAATATTGGCCGTACGATACACAAAGTATGGAATTGCAAAACCCGTACTGGACAATCTACCGTAATGTCCGCGAAAACTCCAAGAAACGTTTTATGACCAATGTTTCTTTGAAATGGGATATCATCAAAGGCCTCGACATTGTCGGACGTCTGAAATATGACAGGACGACCAGCCGCGCGACCGACAAGCGTTATGCCTCTACCATTGAACAGTTTGCCAGCGATTACGGTGGTTATTACGATACGCAGAGCTCATACAGCAGTTTCTACGGTGATATCCTGTTGAATATCTCCAAAACATTCAAAGAAAATATGTGGTCGTTCAATTCAAACGTCGGAGCGTCTATCAATGACCAGCGGAAAGAAGTGCTTGGCCACGGTGGAAACCTGAACGGTATCTACAACTTCTTTGCTATCCACAACATTGACACTTCTGCCAAATACAGAAGAGAGCAATCCGGATACATCGAACAATCACAAGGTATTTTCGCCAACGCCGAAGTAGGCTACAAGAGCATGCTGTATCTGACCGCTACCGGACGCAACGACTGGGAGTCGCAGTTGGCCTTCACCGATACATCCAGTTTCTTCTATTATTCTGTCGGCTTGTCGAGCGTCGTTTCCAGCATGGTCAAACTACCCGACTGGATTTCATTCCTGAAACTGCGTGCCACGTATACGGAAGTAGGTAACTCGCCCGAACGATTCATCACACGTTCATCTTATGCTTATGACAATGCATCAGGCAACTGGACTTCCACTTCTATCTTTCCGATGCGTGACCTGAAACCGGAAAGAACCCGTTCATGGGAAGTCGGAATCAACTCCAAATGGTGGAACAACCGCATTTCTTTCGACCTGACTTATTATCGCTCCAACACGATTAACCAGACGTTCACCGCAGACCTTTCGGCTTCTTCCGGTTATTCAAAAGCTTATGTGCAAAGTGGTAATATCCGTAATGACGGTATCGAAATGGGATTGGGATTCAGTGACAAATGGGGTGGTTTCTCCTGGGACAGCAATGTTACCCTGTCATGGAATAAAAATAAAATCACCAGACTGACCGAAGGTTCTGTAAACCCGATGACCGGTGAACCGATTACCAAAGACAGCTACGATGTAGGAAGCTTCGGTAACCTGGACGCAACCGTAAAACTGGTTAAAGGAGGTACGGTGGGTGATGTGTACGCCACTCACTTAATCAAGAAAGACGGTAACGGGAAAATATTCGTAAGCCCGCAAACAGGAAAAATAGAAGTCGAAACAGTAGAAGAATTCAAACTGGGCTCCATTCTCCCTAAAGTCAACATGGGTTGGAACAACAACTTCTCATACAAGGGAGTCAACCTGGGTGTCACGCTGACGGCCCGTATCGGCGGTATTGCCTTGTCGGGAACACAAAGCGTGCTCGACCAGTACGGAGTCTCCAAGATTTCTGCGGACTACCGTGATGCCGGCGGCGTTCCTATCAACAACGGATTATTGGACACCGAAAAATACTACGACGCTGTCAAAGGCTATGCGGCTTATTATACATACAGCGCCACCAACGTGCGACTGGCTGAACTGAATGTAAGCTACACGCTACCCCAGAAGTGGTTCAACGACAAAATGAAATTGACTGTCGGACTGGTAGGCAAGAATCTCTGGATGATTTATTGCAAAGCACCGTTCGACCCGGAAATGTCACCCTCTACTCAATCTAACTATTACCAAAGTTACGACTACTTTATGCAGCCAACTACACGTAATATCGGATTCAGCGTAAAACTTAATTTCTAAACAGAAAATGATTATGAAAAAAGTAACAACTCGATTTATAGCTTTTGCACTATTGATACTCTTCATGTGCAATTGTACGGGGAAATTTGAGGAATATAACAGCAACCCCTACCAGCCGACCGAATTGAACCCGCGGCTTTTATTTGCACAAATCATCTCATGTATGTCTTCCATCCAGGAGAACCCGGCCCAGCGTAACATTACTTTCTGGTCAGGCCCTTTCGGCGGCATGCTGACCCCGTCAAGCAGTTGGAGTAGAACCCAGCATTTCTACACCTACAACGTGGATGACGACTGGAACAAACGTTCTGTCAATCTTTATTTCAACAACTTATATCCCAACTATTTCTCTATCGAGAAATTCTCCAACGCTTCGGGGCACTATTATGCGCTCGCCAAAATCATGAGAGTGCATATCATGCAAATGGTAGCCACCATGCAGGGACCACTCCCTTACACCAAAGTATCCAATGGAGAATACTCGGTAGGATATGACAACGAGGAGACAGCCTGGAAAGCCATGGTAGACGATTTGGATTATAGCATCGGCGTACTCACATCCTTGATGAATACCGACCCCGGCTTTAACGAACTGACTACGGAAGACCGTGTGTACGGGGGTGACTATAAGTTATGGATCAAATTCGCCAACTCCCTGAAGCTGCGTATTGCTATCCGCATCAGCGGAGTGGCAGATACTTATGCCCAAAGAATAGCAGAAGAAGCGGTTTCACATCCTTACGGAGTGATGGACAGCAACGCCAGTGACGCGTATGACATAATAACCAACACGAACTACAAAAACGGTCTGGCAAGTGTAAACGACTGGAAAGAGGTTCGTGCCAACGCCTGCATTGTCTCTTTCATGAATGGATATCAAGACCCGAGACGGAGTTCTTATTTCACCCAGGCCAGCATACCCGGCAAAACCGGATACTATGGTGTACGCTCCGGGATACAAGGCATCACCACGGATATGTTTGTCAACTACTCCACTGTGAATGTAGATGCCAAATCTCCCATGTTGATATTCAACTCTGCCGAGGTAGCTTTCCTACGCGCCGAAGGAGCTTTGAAAGGTTGGAATATGGGCGGGACCGCCAAAGATTTCTACAACGAAGGAATCCGTCTGTCATTCAGCGAACATGGCATATCGGGTGCTGATTCGTATATTACCAACAACACCAATGTACCGGAGGATTATGACTGCCCGTTGGACTCTAAATACAATTACACGAATCCGTGCAAACTGACCGTAGCTTGGGATGACGGTAGCGGTGCCGATGTTAAAGAGAAGAACCTCGAACGTATCCTGACACAAAAAATGATTGCCAACTTCCCGATTGGCAACGAAACGTGGGCCGACTTCCGACGTACGGGATATCCTGCCGTATTCCCAGCATACGACAACCTTTCCACACAAGGGGTAACCAAAGAGCGCCAGCAACGCCGCCTTCGTTTCTCCGAGGATGAGTATAAGAGCAATGGCACCAGTATAGCAGAAGCCTGTACATTCCTGTCCAGCGGACAAGATACGGAAGCTACCGACCTTTGGTGGGCTAAGAAAAACTAATGTATAATGACTCAAACAGATAATTATATGAAAAATTTATTATATATAGCATGCATGATTCTACTGGTTGCCGCATATGGTTGCAGCGACTGGACCGACATGGAAAATAAAAACTACGACGTCACCGTACGTTCGGATGAATATTATGAGCAACTAAGAGCCTACAAAAAATCCGACCATGAGGTTAGCTTCGGATGGTTTGGCGGCTGGACAGGTAAGGGAGCTTCTCTTTACCTTAGCCTGGAAGGACTCCCCGACAGCACCGACCTTGTTTCCATTTGGGGACAGGCTTTCCCTCTGGACAACGAACGGAAGAAAGACTTGAAATATGTTCAGGAAGTGAAAGGAACCAGAGTAATGACTTGTCTTATCCTCGGCTCTATCGGTAAAGGATATACTCCTCCTGAAATAAACAACAACTGGAAAGAACTTGGTTATGAAACAGAAATAGATTGTTTGAAAGACTACTGGGGATATAGCTTGGACAAAGGCATTGATGCTGACGTGGAACAAGCTATCAGAAGATATGCCAACGCAATTTGTGATACAGTTTATAAATATGGATACGACGGCTTCGACATAGACTTCGAGCCGGGCTACATCAGTTCCGGTAACTTAGTACTTCAAAACGACCGGGTGGAAATCTTTGTAGAGGAACTCGGCAAACGCTTAGGCCCGATGTCCGGCACAGGTAAACTGTTGGTTGTAGACGGAGAACCACAAAAGATGCCCTCAAGCGTAGGAAAATATTTTGATTACTTCATCGTACAGGCTTATTCATACTTTGCTTACCCTCCGGGCGATAAAGACTTGAACAAACGTCTAAACAGCACTGTAAAGAACTTCGCAAGCGTCATGACGGCTGAAGAAGTGGCAAGAAAATACATTGTTGCTGAAGACTTCGAGAGAGCCGGATACGCTACGAACGGCGGCGCAACTAATTTTGAAGACCTTGAAGGAAACGTTATGCCTGCACTCATCGGTATGGCACGCTGGCAGCCGCTCATCGACGGAAAAACGATGCGAAAAGGTGGTATCGGCACCTATCACATGGAGTACGAGTACAATAATCTACCGGAATATAAATGGCTGCGCCAAGGTATTCAGATTATGAATCCAGCTAAACAATAAACCAATCTATTATGAAAAAGAATAAAATATATACATTAGTTGCCGGAATACTGGCACTGGCAGCTCTGGCAGGATGCAAGGAAGACTATGAACCGATTGAAAACCGGATTTATATCAGTGAAGCCCTTTCGAAAAATGTAGCTAAAGTCCCCGTCAATGTAGGAGAGAAAACGCTGACGAACTTCACTGTCCGTATGTCTAAAGCAATGGCTAGCGACGTACATGCCACTCTGGAAATCGATGAATCCATACTGGAAGCCTATAATGCAGAGACACTGGCAGGTTATTCATTACTGCCGCTCGACAAGGTTTCATTCGAAAAAGACGTAATGATTGAGAGCGGAAAAGCAATGGCCGCGCCGACTGTGGTCACCATCGAATCGTACACCGCAGAAGAAGGTGTGAAATATGCGCTGCCTGTCAGGGTAGTGAGTGACGGAAGCGTCGCGCCCGAAAAGCTAGGAGCACAATACCTGCTGTTACTTGACAAACCTTGGGCACAATCAACTCCATACTTAGGTAGGGGAGCCGGATTCAAGTCTGATAATGAAACACCGATTCCAATGGACAGTTACACCATTGAATTCTGGCTGTGGATGGATGGTTTCAGTGCTTACAACCAGTGTGTAATCGACTGTGCTACTTTCTACATCCGCCTGGGTAACTCCAACGGTCAGGTATCGAAGGAACAAATGCAGATTAACGCCTTCGGAGCCGGTGGCGAGAACAACAAGGTCTTTTTCGCCAAATACAGTTTCCAGAAATCAACATGGACCCACGTAGCTATTACGTACGACCAAGCTAAGTGCTGTCTTATCATTAATGGCGAATTGGCGCAAGAAGTAGATGTAGCCGGTGTACCTGCTCCTCTCAAAACGATTACGTTCTTTAATGGTAACACTACGAACAATCATATGATGGGACAGGCAAGACTCTGGAACAGAGTGCTTACAACAGCGGAGATTAAAGAAAACATGGGTGGTCCGGTCACTGTCAGTCCAAGCCTCATCGGCTATTGGAAAATGGATGAAGGTGAAGGTACTACTATCAACGACAGTTCCGGCAACGAGAAACATGCAGTAAAGGCAACCGGAAGCAGCTTCTCTTGGTGGCACGACCAATGTTTCCTCAATCCGTAAAAGAGCCATTGACCGGGATAAAAATATCCGGAACTGTAAAAAGAATCTGCTAAAAGACAGAAGGTAGTAAAATATTTTCTATCTTTAGGCGTGAATAAAGTAGATGCACGGATTCACCAGAAATTCGCATGTATGCTTACTTGATTCACGCCTAATTCATATATTGTACCTTAAAATACAATTATTACATTTATGAAACGAACCATTCAATACACCACCGTTCTTCGGTCGCTCTCACTGGCAGTCGTACCATTAGTTGCCGGATGCCAGCCGAAAACAAAGGAAGCGCCACAGCCACAACCAAATATACTCTTTATATTGACGGACGACCTGCAGGCTTCTTCCATCCATGCTTTGGGAAACAACGATGTGCACACACCGGCTATCGACAGTCTTATCGCCGAAGGTGTCACTTTTACAAATACTTATACCAACGGAGCTTTGTGCGGAGCCTTGTCAATGCCCAGCCGCGCCATGCTTATGACCGGGCGCGGACTGTTCAGCATCCAGGCAGACGGCATGAAAATCCCGCAGGCACACACCACCTTCCCGCAACAGTTCAAGCGGCATGGCTACCGGACTTTCGCCACCGGAAAATGGCATTCGGACTATGCATCGTTCAATCGTTCTTTTCAGGAAGGCGATAATATTTACTTCGGCGGAATGCATCCATACGAACTGAACGGGCACTGCTCACCGCATTTGCATCATTTCGATTCTACGGGCGTGTACGGACCGGAAACGGCATTCACAGGAGAAGAGTTTTCTTCAAAGATGTATGCCGACGCTGCTATCCGCTTCCTTCAAAAGCAGAAAGACACCAAACGTCCTTTCCTCGCTTACGTCGCTTTCACTTCTCCGCACGACCCGCGCAACCAGCTTCCGGATTACGGTCGGAAATATGCTCCCGACACGCTGAATCTTCCTCAAAACGTTCTTTCCCGACACCCGTTCGACAATGGCGAGATGGAAGTACGCGATGAATTACTGGTACCCGCCCCACGGACAGGGAAACAGGTACAAAAAGAACTGGCCGATTATTATGGTATGATTAGCGAAGTAGACGTACAGATAAGGCGCGTCATGCAGGCACTGCAAGCAACAGGGCAGGCAGACAACACCATTGTCGTCTTTGCTTCGGACAACGGACTGGCAGTCGGCCGGCACGGGCTGCTAGGCAAGCAGAACCTCTACGACCACAGTGTAAAAGTGCCGCTTGTCATCATAGCTCCGGCCTACAAGAACCGGAAAGGAGAACAAAACAGGTCGCTATGCTACCTGCACGACATTGCCCCGACCCTCTGCGAACTGGCGGGCATCCCCTTGCCGGAAAGCATGAATGCCCAGTCATTCTATCCCGTACTGGAAGATTCTACGGCAACTCACCGCAAAGACTTGTTCCTGGCTTACTCCAACCTACAACGGGCATTCGTCAACGAAGAATATAAGTACATTATCTACCACGTAAACGGAAAAACGACGGAACAATTATTCAACCTTCGGAAAGACCCGTTGGAAATGTACGACTTATTCTCCGAGAATAAGGAAGAAGCCGGAAAACTGAAAGAGCAACTGGCCTTCCGTATGGAAGAGGAAAATGATTTCTGCGATTTGGACAACCCGGACTGGTGGCAGGACGGGCACAAACTTACATTTGAGGAAATGCAACACTTATATATTTATGAATAAACTGATACTTACCGGCTTGTTGGCAGCCGGAACAATGACACACATCCAGGGCGTCCAACCGAACGGACAGCAATCTGCCGGACAAGAGAACCTGCAAGGAAGCCAACAAGGGAATCAACAAAAAAGCCGACAGGAGAACCAACAAAAGAACGGGAGTGATAAAGGCCAGCGCCCCAATATCCTTTTTATCCTGAGTGACGACCATACCTCCCAAGCATGGGGTATCTACGGCGGAATCCTGGCCGATTACGCTCACAACGAGAATATCCGCCGATTGGCAAACGAGGGCGTAGTGCTTGACAACTGTTTCTGCACCAACTCCATCTCCGCCCCCAGCCGCGCCAGTATCCTCACCGGGCTATACAGCCACCGGAACGGGCTTTACACGCTAGCCGACTCGCTGGACACTTCCATCCCCACACTGGCAACCGCCCTGCAAGCCAACGGCTACAACACAGGACTTGTCGGCAAATGGCATATCCAGTCGCAACCGCAAGGGTTCGATTATTACTCTATCTTCTACGACCAGGGAGAATACCGCGACCCTACTTTCATCGAAAGCACCGACCCGTGGCCGGGCAACCGCCGGTTTGGCGAGCGTGTACTCGGCTTTTCCACCGACCTTGTCACCGAAAAAGCCATCAACTGGATAAAGCAGCAGGACAGCAACGAACCTTTCCTGATGTGCTGCCACTTCAAAGCCACCCACGAACCATACGACTACCCGACGCGCATGGAGCACCTTTATGACGGTGTCACCTTCCCCGAACCGGAGAACCTCTTGGACTGGGGGCCGGAAACCAACGGACGCTCTTTCGTCGGACAAACCATCGAAGAACTGGAACGTCGCTGGAGAACCGCCTCGAAAGACCCGGACAAATGGTGGTGCCGTTACCCCGGACTGCCGTTCAGCACCGAAGGGATGCAACGGACTGCCGCCCGACGCGCAGCTTATCAGAAATTCATCCGCGACTATATGCGTTGCGGAGCTACCGTCGACGACAACATCGGCAAACTTCTGAAAACTCTCGATGAAATGGGTATTGCCGACAACACCATCGTTGTCTATGTCTCCGACCAAGGTTATTTTCTCGGCGAACACGGATTTTTCGACAAACGAATGTTTTATGAAGAGTCAGCCCGCATGCCTTTCGTCATCCGCTATCCTAAAAAGATTCCCACAGGGAAACGCCTGAAGGACTTGGTACTCAACGTCGACTTTGCGCCGACACTGGCCGAGTTTGCCGGAGTAAAGATGGAGAATGTACAAGGACACAGCTTCACCGGCAACCTCGAAGGAAAAACTCCGACCGACTGGCGGAAAGAAATCTATTACCGCTACTGGACGAACCATGCTGTCCGCCCAGCACATTTCGCCATCCGTTCCGACCGGTACAAACTTATTTTCTACTACGCCAGGAATTTGGATATGACCGATACAGAAAACTTCGATTTCACTCCGGCATGGGATTTCTATGATTTACAGAATGACCCGCACGAGAATCATAACCTGTATAATGACCCGAAATACGCTTCTATCATCAAGCAGATGAAGAAGGATTTATTAAATCTTCGCAAGGAAGTGGGTGATACTGACAAGAAATATCCGGAAATGCAGGAAGTGCTTGAGAAGTACTATCAATAATTAGCTCATAACGGTACAGAAATGAACTAAACTTAGTTTTTCTAAAACTTAATTGATAGTATGCAATGATTTAATCCCAGTTATACATAACTTTATTCGTCTGACAATTGTTAAACTTTCGTCTGACAACTGTTATTCTTTCGTCTAACAACTGTCAGACGAAAAAGAAACAGTTGTCAGACGAATAAAGCCATGCATCATTAACCATAAATCCATTAAGCATTAAAAATAAATCTGCACAAGCTCGAAATTAGTTCATAACATAACCGTACGGATTTGATTCATAATCGTACTATTATGAACTAATCTACCCTTATCTCATCCACAAACAAGAAAGGCCGTTCGCCCTCACCGGAGTGTCCTTTGGGAAGCCCTTTAAAAGGCACTACCACCACTTTTACATAACGAGCGGATACCGTGTCAAAAGAGAGACGGTTCAGTTCGCTTCGTTTCTCCCCCATGGCATCCGTCGGTGCCTCATATGTCTGACGGGCTACCATCTCATATTTTTCTCCATCCGAAGAGACGAATACGGAAATAGACTGCGGCCCCATAATCCATGCACTCAAATCGGTCAAAGCGGAAACTTCCACCGAAGAGATAGACTGCAAAGACTCCAAGTCAATCACTCCACTCAAATCAGAAGAATGATACCCTACCCACAGACCTGTATTATGGAAGTTTATGCTCCGAATCCCGTCTACCAAAACTTTTCCGTTCTCTCCCTGATAACGTTCGGAAGGAGCATTCAATAACCGGACAGGGCGGAATGTCGCTTTATTCACGACCACCTCTTTTGTCAGTTCATCACTGGAAAGCCCGTTGGACAAATAAGAGATAGCTTTCAACGTGCAACTTTTGTCTACCCGGATAGGATTCTTATACAAAGAACTGGATTTCGTAGGTATGCTGCCGTCCAGCGTATAATAGATTTCTGTATCAGGCAGACTTTCCATTAAGATTTCAAGGCTTTTATCAGCAGGAATAGATTTATAAGTGGCTGAAACTGTAAAGAAATGCTTTGCATAATCGTAGCCTAGCCGGGTATAACAATCTAAAAGCATAGGCAAGCGATGCAGGAAACCGATATAAGCACCGCGTCTCCCTTCGCACCACGCAGCTTCGGCAAAAGCAGCCAGACGGGGAAGGAGCATATAATCAAGTAACGAATCACTGTTGATAAACGAAGTCCACAGGCAAGCTTCCGCGCCCAGTACCCTTTCTTTTTCAACCGCCGTCAGTTGCGGAGAGAAGAAAGGCGTCTCAAAGACTTTCTTCATTTCTACCAGTCCGCCGGTCGCACGGGGTTCCTGTTCCGAGCTTATCGTTTGATAATGATTCAGGTACAGATGGGAATCTGCGGAAACAATCACAGAGTGCCCTTTGCGAAGGGCGGCGGTGGCACGTCCCAGCCCACGCCAGGACATAATGGTAACATCCCGGCTCAAACTGTCGGAAAGCACTTCATCCCAGCCAATCATCCGCTTTCCCAGTCCACGCAGATAACCTGCTATTTCTTCATTGAAAGCATTTTGCAGAAACTCCTCTGCCGTATGCCGGCCGATGTCTTTCAATCCGTGCTTCGCGATTGCCTTCTGGCAAGCGTTGCATTCCTTCCAACGGTCTTTAGGTACTTCGTCACCGCCGATATGGATAAACTGTCCCGGAAATAAACCGGCAACTTCTTTCAAAACGTCCTTTACAAAGGGAAGGGTAAAGTCATTCCCTACGCACATCACATCCTTATGAACGCCACCCGCTTCCGTAGCCACTTCATAAGCCTTCCCCGTACAGCCCAGTTGCGGATATGCCGCTAATGCCGCTTGTGTATGTCCGGGCATATCTATTTCCGGAATAATCGTTATAAATCTTTCGGCAGCATAAGCCACTACGTCCTTTATATCTTCCTGTGTATAGTAGCCACCATATCTGTCCGTCCCTCTCCATGCACCGACTTCGGTCAGCTTCGGATATTTTTTTATCTCTATCCGCCATCCTTGGTCGTCTGTCAGATGCCAGTGAAAATGATTCAGACGGTGAAAAGCCAACAAGTCAATATAGCGTTTCACCTGCGCAACCGAGAAAAAATGACGGCTCACATCAAGCATGGCTCCCCTGTATGACAGAGAAGGATAATCTTCCAACGCCACAGGGGGAAAACTCAGTTCCTTTCTTTGCACGGCTGCTTCTCCCGCTGCTGTCGGAAGCGACAACTGCCGCAACATCTGAACCGCATAAAAAGCTCCCGCCAGGTCTGCAGCTTCAATTACCATATTATCTTCCGTGACTTCTAATTTGAATCCCTCTTTTCGTAGCAAGGGATTCTTTTTGAAGATAATTTCATTAGAACGCAGCAACTTCTTTGTCTTTCCAACAGCCACCGAATATCCGGTACTTTCCGAAAGACAGGCAGCCAGCAAGTCCGCAACAGATTTCCATTCGGAATGATTCCCCGAATAAAACACCTTTGTCTGTCCATTCACGATGAATGGAGCCCCTTCTTTTTCCACTACCGACACAGGTTCGGGAATTAAGTTCCGATAGGAAACCGATGCCATTGAATCCACAGCGAAAAGCGAGAAAACTCCCCAAACTAACAGGATAATTAATATAGGTGAAGATAATGTATCCCGACAGATATTGACTTTAATCATATACTTTCCGAATTTATTTGGCAGCCTTACCCGACTTGGCGGTTTTATTCGACGTGGCAGCCTTCTCTGATTGGATAGTCTTATCCGATTTACCGGCTTCCCTTCTCGCTTTTCCCTGATGCCCGGTCAGATCGTCTCCCAGTTCTTCACGCCATGCGTCAGCTTCCCTCATCAAATCCTGTACTACTTCCGAATGTTGACTAATTACATTCACACGCTCACCCATATCCCGTCGCAGGTCATACAGTTCGCACTCCTTAACTTCACCCTGCCCCAATTCTCCGGGAAGTCCGTCATTGCCGGGCACCTGGCTGTCATAAGACACATATTTATGAGGGAACACCAACTTATAACTTCCGTCGGTAATCGCTTCCAACGAATTCTTATGATAATAGAAACAAAGATATTTGCGCACCGCAATCGTAGGGTCGACCGTCAACGTGGGCAGCATACTCACCCCGTCTATCTTCTTTTCAGGCATTTTCGCCCCTGCAATCTCTACCAAGGTCGGCAGAATATCAATATTGGAATACAGACTATTACATACGCCGGACGGTTGGATTTTCCCTTTCCAATAGAAGAAACAAGGTACGCGTGTACCGCCATTGAATGTATTTGCCTTTGCTTCCCTCAATCCGCCGGACGAACCGGCATGGTTGCCGTAATTAGCCCACGGGCCGTTATCCGAAGTGAGAATCACCAGCGTATTGTCCTCAATCCCTTCCTCACGGATAGTCCGCAGGATTTCTCCCACGCTCCAATCCAACTCCATCATCACGTCTCCGTACAAGCCTTGCTTGCTCTTTCCCTTAAACTTATCGGAAACCGCCAACGGTACATGAGGCATCGAATGCGCCAGATACAAGAAGAACGGTTTGTCATTTGCATTCCGGTGAATGAAATCGACCGCATAATTCGTGTAATCGGTCGTCAACCGCGACTGGTCGGTATTATAGCCGATAATATCATTCCCTTTAATTAAAGGAAGGTCGGGAAACTTATATTGAGGATGGTTAGGCCACATATCATTCGAATAAGGCAATCCGTAGTATTCATCGAAACCATGCTGAAGCGGCAGGAATTTCCGCTCATCCCCCAAGTGCCATTTTCCGAAGATAGCCGTAGCATACCCCTTATCACGCAGCAACTCCGCCACCGTCTCTTCCTGCTCATTGATGCCATAAGGCGAACCCGGATTCAAGGCATAGGCAAACCCGATACGATTCGGATAGCATCCCGTCATCAACCCCGCCCTCGACGCGCCACTGATAGGCTGAACCGCATAAAAGTTGTTCATTGACATCCCGTTGGCAGCCATCCAGTCGATATGCGGAGTCTGATAACCGATTGCCCCCCGGCAGGAGAAATCACCGTTCCCAGCATCGTCCAAATTAATAAGAATAATGTTTGCAGGCTTTTGGGCGATAGCCTCGGCAGACAACATAGCCATGCCGGCCATAGCCAATAAAACGTTTTCGTTTTTCATAATATAATCGCGCATTTAGTTATAAATATACATTTCACTATAATAAAGACAATCATATAAAGCTTTTCACTAAAACATAAATGTAAGAAATAGTTTCATTTTCCGCAAAAAAGCTTATCTTTGTTCCCCGAAGATAACAATTCATGAAATAAAACTCATGCCAGGAGATTCTTTTTGCATACAATATACAAACTGTGAAGGATGCCCCAGAGCCACTGAAAATATCCTTGTACATCGGAACTTACCAAAAGGAGAGCATATCCCGAAAGATAAGTGTACGCAAAACTGTATGCTATTTATGATAAAAGGCGAATTGCTTATCAATAGTGAAGAATATCCGGGAAATACACTGCGCGAGAAACAGTTTATCCTGCAAGCTATCGGCTCGAAGATAGAAATGCTGGCACTTACAGATGTCGAATACATTGTGTTCTGGTTCAATGAGCTGCCTCTGCTTTGCGAGGAACGTTATAAAGAAATATTGGAACAGACAGAAACACCTCTGACCTATACTCCATTGATTATGAGCGAAAGGCTCTATCATCTGATTACCAGCATGCCCGAATTTCTCAGTGAAGAAGCCCCTTGCAGCAAATATATCGAGCTGAAATGCAAAGAACTGGTTTTCCTGATTACCAACTTCTACCCGCTACCGCAGTTAAGCGCTTTCTTCTACCCGATAAGCACTTACACGGAAAGTTTCCACTACTTTGTGATGCAAAACTACAGTAACGTGAAAAACGTGGAAGAGTTTGCACATCTGGGGGGCTATACGACCACTACTTTCCGCAGGCTTTTCAAAAACCTCTATGGCATGCCCGTGTACGAATGGATACTGGAAAAGAAACGCGAGGGCATCCTCGAAGACCTGCAACACACTAAAATGCGCATCACAGAAATCTGCAACCGATACGGATTCGATTCCCTGTCCCACTTTGCACACTTCTGCAAAGACTCTTTCGGCGACACTCCCCGCGCGCTGCGTAAGAAGGCAGCCTGCGGTGAAAAAATCGGAAAGATTGCCGATTAAGGAATTATTTCTTTAATTCCTTGCTCAATCAATCTATTTCCCCTATTTTTGCAGTCTGTAAGAGGTGTAAAACGTTGAAATTTTAGTTCTAACAATTAAATAATTTAAATTCAATCATTTATGTGGTTAAGTAATTCATCTGTAGGAAGGAAAGTGGTGATGAGCGTTACCGGTATCGCCCTTGTCCTGTTTCTAACATTTCACATGGCGATGAACCTGGTTGCAATCATCTCGGCTGATGGTTACAACATGATTTGTGAATTCCTGGGAGCAAACTGGTATGCGTTAGTGGCTACCGCAGGATTGGCTGCTCTTTTCATCATTCACATCATCTATGCGTTCTGGCTGACAATGCAGAATCGCAGAGCGCGTGGTAGCGAACGCTATGCAGTGACCGACAAGCCTAAAACTGTAGAGTGGGCTTCTCAAAACATGTTAGTGTTAGGTATTATCGTAATCGTAGGTCTTGGCTTGCACCTCTTCAACTTCTGGGCAAAAATGCAGTTGCCGGAACTGATGCACAACATGGGCATGCACGCTGACACGCTGACGCTGGCTTATGCCGCTAACGGCGCTTATCACATCCAGCAGACTTTCTCCTGTCCGGTTTACGTAGTTCTTTACCTCGTTTGGCTGTTTGCGCTGTGGTTCCACCTGACTCACGGTTTCTGGAGCTCCATGCAATCACTGGGATGGAACAACAAGGTATGGATCAACCGTTGGAAATGCATCTCCAACATCTACTCTACCGTTGTTGTACTCGGTTTCGCCCTCGTAGTAGTGGTATTCTTCGTGAAAACACTGATTTGCGGTGGTGCTTGCTAAATAGGATATTGTAAATGATTAAATTGTAAATAATATTATGATCAAGATAGATTCAAAGATTCCGGAAGGCCCAGTGGCTGAGAAATGGACTAACTATAAAGCTCATCAGAAATTGGTGAACCCCGCTAACAAGCGTCGTTTGGATATCATCGTTGTGGGTACGGGTCTGGCAGGTGCTTCTGCCGCTGCTTCACTCGGTGAAATGGGTTTCAGAGTATTCAACTTCTGTATCCAGGACTCTCCGCGCCGTGCACACTCTATCGCTGCACAGGGTGGTATCAACGCTGCAAAGAATTATCAGAATGACGGTGACTCCGTTTACCGCCTGTTCTACGATACGGTAAAGGGTGGTGACTACCGTGCCCGCGAAGCTAACGTATATCGTCTGGCTGAAGTATCCAACGCTATCATCGACCAATGTGTGGCTCAAGGTGTTCCTTTCGCCCGCGAATATGGCGGTACGCTGGACAACCGTTCTTTCGGTGGCGCACAGGTATCACGTACTTTCTACGCTAAGGGTCAGACCGGTCAGCAGTTGTTGCTGGGCGCTTACTCTGCACTGAGCCGCCAGGTAAACGTGGGTACTGTAAAACTGTACACCCGCTACGAAATGCAGGACGTTGTCATCGTTGACGGACGTGCCCGCGGTATCATCGCTAAAAACTTAATCACAGGTAAACTGGAACGTTTCGCCGCTCACGCCGTAGTTATCGCTACCGGTGGTTACGGTAACGCTTACTTCCTGTCTACCAACGCTATGGGTTGTAACTGTACGGCTGCTATCTCTTGCTACCGCAAGGGGGCTGTATTCGCTAACCCTGCATATGTTCAGATTCACCCGACTTGTATCCCGGTACACGGTGACAAACAGTCCAAACTGACTCTGATGTCCGAATCTCTCCGTAACGACGGTCGTATCTGGGTTCCGAAGAAGAAAGAAGACGCTGTGAAACTTCAGAAAGGTGAAATCAAAGGAAGCGATATTCCTGAAGAAGACCGCGACTACTACTTGGAACGCCGCTATCCGGCATTCGGTAACCTCGTTCCGCGTGACGTTGCCAGCCGTGCCGCTAAAGAACGTTGCGACGCAGGCTTCGGTGTGAACAACACTGGTCTGGCTGTATTCCTCGATTTCTCGGAAGCTATCAACCGTTTGGGTATCGACGTTGTTCTTCAACGTTACGGCAACCTCTTCGACATGTACGAAGAAATCACTGACGTGAACCCGGGCGAACTGGCAAAAGAAATCAGTGGTGTGAAATATTATAACCCGATGATGATTTATCCGGCTATCCACTATACAATGGGTGGTATCTGGGTAGACTACGAACTGCAAACCACTATCAAAGGTCTGTTCGCTATCGGTGAATGTAACTTCTCCGACCACGGTGCAAACCGCCTCGGTGCTTCTGCATTGATGCAGGGTCTTGCCGACGGTTACTTCGTATTGCCTTACACTATCCAGAACTATCTGGCAGACCAGATTACCGTTCCGCGTTTCTCTACTGACCTTCCCGAATTTGCAGAAGCAGAAAAGGCTGTTCAGGCTAAGATTGACAAGTTCATGAAGATTCAGGGTAAAGAATCCGTTGATTCTATCCACAAGAAACTGGGTCATATCATGTGGGAATACGTAGGTATGGGACGTACGGCTGAAGGCTTGAAGAAAGGTATCGCCGCACTGAAAGAAATCCGCAAGGAATTCGAAACTAATCTGTTTATCCCTGGTTCTAAAGAAGGCATGAACGTAGAGCTTGACAAAGCAATCCGTCTGTATGACTTCATCACTATGGGCGAGCTTGTCGCTTACGATGCACTGAACCGTAACGAAAGTTGCGGCGGTCACTTCCGTGAAGAATACCAGACTGAAGAAGGAGAAGCAAAACGTGATGACGAAAACTTCTTCTACGTAGCATGCTGGGAATATCAAGGTGACGATGAAAAGGCTCCGGTATTGTACAAAGAACCGTTGGTTTATGAAGCTATCAAGGTTCAGACCCGTAACTACAAGAGCTAATCGGTGAAGTTAAACATTAAAAAGAATTAGAAGAAAATGGATAAGAATATATCATTTACACTGAAGGTATGGCGCCAGGCTGGCCCGAAGGCTAAAGGTGCTTTTGAAACCTACCAAATGAAAGATATCCCCGGTGATACTTCATTCCTTGAAATGCTGGATATCCTGAACGAACAGCTTATCAGCGAAAGAAAAGAACCGGTTGTATTTGACCATGACTGCCGTGAAGGTATCTGCGGTATGTGCTCTCTGTACATCAACGGACATCCGCACGGTCCGGCAACAGGTGCTACTACTTGCCAGATTTATATGCGCCGCTTCAACGACGGTGACACAATCACTGTTGAGCCGTGGCGTTCGGCTGGTTTCCCGGTTATCAAGGACTTGATGGTAGACCGTACTGCTTATGACAAGATTATGCAGGCTGGTGGTTACGTAAGCGTCCGTACGGGTGCTCCTCAGGATGCCAACGCTATCCTGATTGCAAAACCTATCGCTGACGAAGCTATGGATGCCGCTTCTTGTATCGGTTGCGGCGCTTGTGCCGCTGCCTGTAAGAATGGTTCTGCCATGTTGTTCGTTTCTGCAAAAGTCAGCCAGTTGAACTTGCTGCCGCAAGGTAAACCGGAAGCTTTGCGTCGTGCAAAAGCCATGCTGTCAAAGATGGACGAATTGGGCTTCGGTAACTGTACCAACACCCGCGCTTGCGAGGCTGAATGTCCGAAAAACATCTCTATCAGCAACATCGCCCGCTTGAACCGTGACTTCATTATTGCGAAATTAAAAGACTAAAGACTGCTAGTTTTCGAGTTTGAGAGACAATTTGATTAATGACAGAATCCCCAGTCGGCATGCCGGTTGGGGATTTTTTTGTCAGCACCCATATCCTTACATTATGATATACAACATATCTACATTCGCATATTTTCGGGCATACGATTGACTATATGTCACAATTATCCTTTATATTTGTATATGTGAAGTTAACCAAAGAAAGAACGTTTAATACTGACTACAATGAAAAAGGAAATTAAGTTTAGTCTTGTTTATCGGGACATGTGGCAGTCCTCAGGCAAATATCAGCCACGGGTCGACCAACTGGTACGTATAGCTCCTTTAATTATCGAAATGGGCTGCTTCGCACGGGTTGAAACCAATGGCGGCGCTTTCGAGCAAGTAAACCTGCTATATGGTGAAAATCCCAACAAAGCCGTCCGTGCCTTTACCGAACCTTTCAGAAAAGCCGGTATCCAGACACATATGCTTGACCGCGGATTGAATGCGTTGCGAATGTATCCCGTTCCCGCAGATATACGCAAACTGATGTATAAAGTCAAACATGCGCAAGGCGTGGACATTACACGTATCTTCTGCGGGCTGAACGAGACTAGAAACATAATTCCCTCCATCAAATATGCCTTGGAAGCAGGTATGATACCACAAGCAACGCTCTGTATCACTTACTCTCCGGTGCATACCGTTGAATATTACGCCCGGATTGCCGACCAGCTAATCGCTGCCGGTGCACCGGAAATCTGCCTGAAAGATATGGCAGGCGTAGGACGTCCGGGTATGTTGGGACGCCTGGTCAAGACCATTAAAGAAAAGCATCCTGAGATATTGATACAATACCATGGCCATAGCGGGCCGGGATTATCTATGGCTTCCATCCTCGAAGTCTGTGAGAATGGCGCGGATATTATCGACGTAGCCATGGAACCCATGTCCTGGGGTAAGGTTCATCCGGACATCATCTCCGTACAGGCAATGTTGAAAGACTTAGGCTTCCAAGTTCCCGACATAAATATGAAGGCATACATGAAAGCCCGTGCCATGACGCAAGAATTCATTGACGATTTCTTAGGCTACTTCATGGATACCACCAATAAATATATGTCCTCACTCCTGTTGAAATGTGGTTTGCCCGGCGGTATGATGGGTTCCATGATGGCAGACTTGAAAGGGGTACATTCCGGCATCAACATGATATTGAGAAGCAAGAACGAACCGGAGCTTAGTATTGACGACCTGCTTGTCATGCTTTTCGACGAAGTGGAATATGTATGGCCCAAGTTAGGCTATCCCCCTTTGGTAACTCCTTTCAGCCAGTATGTGAAGAATGTTGCCTTAATGAACCTTATGCAACTGGTAAAAGGTGAAGAACGCTGGACAATGATAGACAACCATACCTGGGACATGATTTTAGGCAAGAGCGGCCGTCTCCCAGGCACGCTTGCACCGGAGATTGTGGAACTGGCCCAATCCAAAGGATATGAATTCGTCGATACCGACCCGCAGTTGAACTACCCGGATGCCTTGGATAACTACCGCAAGGAAATGGACGAAAACGGCTGGGAATATGGAGAAGATGATGAAGAACTTTTTGAACTGGCTATGCACGACCGCCAATATCGTGACTACAAGTCGGGCGTTGCCAAGAAACGTTTCGAAGAAGAGCTGCAACGTGCCAAAGATGCGTCCATGGTAAAGAACGGTTATTCGGAAGAGGAAATAAAGAAACTGAAACGTGCGAAAGCAGATCCCGTCATCGCTCCCGCCAACGGACAGGTACTTTGGGAAGTCTCCGTAGAAGGACCATCAACCGCACCGTTCATCGGATGCAAATACCAACACGATTCTGTATTATGCTACCTTTCCACTCCATGGGGAGAATACGAAAAGGTATTTACCGGATTTACCGGACGGATTGTTGAAGTATGTGCACAGCAAGGGGATAATGTCCGCAAAGGAGATGTGATAGCGTATATTGAGAGGAGTGATATTTTCGCATGATGCATAATAAATAATAAAAATGCACAGATTATCCATGGAAACCGATAATCTGTGCATTTACTACTATCCTAAGGGTATATACTCCTCTCTCAAGAAGTATATACATCATCTTCCTAGTTTAAATTTCGTGAAAGAAACTCATCTATCTCGTCCGCTTCGTTTGTCTCACATTGAATGGTTCCGTCGGGAGCAATGACAACTAATGTAGGAATGGAAGAGAACTGATAGCCTTCAGTAGCTTCCTTCATCTTGTCGACTGGAACGATAAATTGTCTCCACGGCATCTTTTCAACCTTCACGGCACCGAGCCATTCCGATTCTTTCTTGTCTACGGAAACACTGATTACATCAAGCCGGTCACCATAACGTTCATGTAACTCTTTCACATGAGGAATAGCGGCACGACAAGGACCGCACCAGGATGCCCAAAAATCCATCAACGTATAGACATCCGAACGCAGGCAATCGGAAAGCCGCTTTTCCGTCTTCTGTTCATCCTGCAACGTAAAGTCTCTGTAAGGCACACCGCGTGCATGATGTTTCGTTGCTTCAATGGTTTCTTTCAGACGGGCAAAGCGAGTGGTATCGTACGTTGCACTTGCCAGTTGAGCCATTGCGTCAAGTTCCTCAGGCGTATAAGTGAAAAGCCGGGCAGCATCACGGCGAAGCAGTTCGACAGAAATGGCATAAGCAGGATGATGCTGCACAAACTCATGCATTGCCTGTCGTACAGCTGCCGCTGCCTTTGCCTGCCGCCTCTTGTAACAGGCAATGCTATCTTGCTTGCCAAGGACACCCTTCGCAGTATCGTATTCCCAATACATAAGTCTCCTTCCTTCCTGCCATGCTTCAAGTTCGAGTGCATGGAGCGCTGCACGATATTCAGTATATTCCTGTTGCGCACGTCCGCCGGTAACACGGGCATTCATTTCCTTCTCCAAGGGTGAATGCATATACTCCCATGTCAGAGGTAGGCTATCCACGTGTTCAGCATGGATTGCCATGGCAACATTCTCTACCATCATCACCGTAGCGGTTTCTGCTTCATACGGGGTACCGTCCTCATAATGACGTGGTAACACAATCTCCACCCGACAACGAGTGGGCGATGCTACCGTACCTTTCAATTGGAATGCTCCATTTCTAACAGTATCGGTTGCCATCAATTCACCTTTATGTTCCTCACGTTCAAGGTTCATCAAACAAACAACAGTACCGTCTTTCAAGCCACCGATATGACTGTCAATCGTAAACCGGTCGGAAGTCGACGTACATGCCGTGCCTAGTAACACCGCCAGTACCCAATAAATATTTCGCTGTTTCATCTTCCTATTTCAATGCTTCTTATTCCAAATGTTGTTTCAAGTATTTCTCTATATCTGCCGGCTTGAAGGTTACACAGACCACCTTTCCCCCATCGTCAATCAACACCAGACGAGGGATGGACTGCACTACATAATCCGTACACGCTTTATCTGCCTGCTCCTTGTTGAGCCAAAGTTGCGTCCACGCCATCTTCTCTTCCCCCATTGCCTTACGCCACCTGCCTTCTTTCTCGTCTACGGACACGCTACACACGTCCAGTCTGCCGGCATATTGCTCACGTAATTTCTGCACTTTCGGAATGGCAGCACGGCACGGTCCGCACCAGGACGCCCAGAAGTCGACGAGCAAATAATGCCCCGGAATGACACAAGAAGAGAGTTTTTGTACCTTACCGTCCGGAGTAGTCGCATCAAAATCCTTGTACGGTTCTGCCAAGGCATAGCGCAAGGCACGGTCCAATAATTTACGTGAACGGTTGACTGCCGCCGTGTCCGGACATGCTTGCACAAACTCCGCCATCTTGTTCAACTCTGCCGTGGTATATGTATAAAACGTGCCGAGGTATTCATTCATCAGGCAAGCCGAAATATAATAACCGGGATTTTGCTCTACAAAACGAAGACGGGCCGCCAAGAGTTCCACTTCCGCCTTCTTCTTTATGGCATCGTATTTCTGTACGGTGTCTTCATTGTCACTTGTCTCAAAGTACTTCTCCGCACTTTTATAGCCTGCCAACCGTGCACACTTCAACGGTTCATAGAGTTCCGAACGGTATTCGTTCCACTGGCTTAACGCCTGCCCACCCCTCAGGTGAACCAGCCGTTCCTGGTCAAAGCTATAGGACACTTTTCGCAAGCTGTCGTACGGGACGGAAGAAGTAAGTGTCATCGGCACGTTTTCCACCATCAGACGAAGCGAAACGGTAGCGAAATGCCGCTTCGTTTTCGGATTCAGCCTCCTGAACTGGAGTTTGCATAATTGAGGAGACTGTACTTCCCCACGCAATTCAAACGACTGATCGGCAACTACTGTTTCACACAGCAACTTACCGTTTCCCCCTTCACCGATATCGGTAGTGACCAATGCCACTTTCACACTGTCCGGCAGTCCCTCAATGGTTCCTTTAAGAGTGAAACCGGTCTGAGCCACTGCCGGAAACATTCCACACGAAGCAACACAACCGGCAAGAATAGTTCTCAATAAATTCATTGTTTTTATAAATAATATTTCAAAATCAATTTTTATAAATAGGAGTTTATCGTGCATCCCGCACCCAGCGTACGTTCATCAACTTGTCCGTAGTGCCACATTGCCGCTCCACACTGCCACGCCCGAAACACAGTTTACGGTAATAAGCAGCCTCATGGTCTGTGTAAGAAGGATCGATGGTCGAAGTCCAGTAATAGCCATACTCTTTCACATAATCCAATTCCAGTTCCATCCAACCATACACCGCTTTCCAGGTACAGATACCGCCAATCCTCAACGCCAGTTCCGTTCCTCCCGTTTCTTCCATCATCTTGAAGGCACTGTCCTTTCCACGCCAACCTTTGCTGTCTGTGTCCGCCATACCCAGCATACGCTCCAACGCCTGCCAGTCCTCGTCCGACGGAAGCCGCCATCCTTCGGGAGCCGATGCCAATGCATCCTCATAACTCATCAAATTGCCGTAGACAGGTATGTAATCCTTTCTCAATTCTTCTTTCTTCGACTCGGAAAAAGCATCTACATAGTCCCATCCGTCAAAATACTGCAAATCACACATGTCGGTGCCGTTTCGGGCATTCGACGTAGTCCATTGCAAATCTCCGATACGCACCCAGTTATATACATTACCATCGGTATCAGCCACCGTACCACGGTCGGAAGGCACAACAACCGGTGATTCATCATCACCGCAAGCGGTCAAAAGCCCAACGGCGATTACCCACATATAGTTTATCAAATATTTCATGTTTCCTTCTGTTTAAAATTTATAACCTAGTCCGATGATAATGTTCCGGATGATATAGTATTTGTTCATCACTACAGGATAATTGCCATACTGACTTACAAAATCCTCTTCGCTCCGTCCCATGACCGCATTGAAATAAGCCTTAAAATCACCGGTATCATAAGGCAAGTAATCATAATCCGGGTCATCGTCCCAATAATCCTCCGTGAAACTCAGGAATCCCAACGCATAGACATCTTCGATATTCCTGTCCCAATCTTCCACAATTTCCGACAAATATTCACCATAATATTCATTGGAAACCTCATAAAACGGGTCTGCCTCCTCACTACTGGAATTGAACTTGGCGCTTATCAAATCAACCAGCACTTCCTTTTTATAAGCTTCCCGTTCTTCTTCATTCTCCAGTGCCATCCATTCGCCTACAGCAATGCCCAGGCAACGCATGCAGTTGATTGTTTTAGCCGGAGCGACTTCCCACTCCTCCGAACTGTATTTCTCCAGCGAATTGAGCAGGAGTATGGAATAAGGTGCCAAAGCCCCACCTTCGATGTGAGGAAGAATCTCGTCTTCTATCAGTTTCGCCGCCTTCCGCTTCTCTTCCATCGTCTCCAGAAAATCATAGGTCGCTTTCTGATCTCCAAGACTTGTCAGATTGTAATCAAAATCAACGAGCTCCACCTGCCAGCGGTCATCACCATAAGCATCTTTGCCAAGGTATTCCTTACGCAATGTATCGTTACAGAGCAGATAAATGCCGTTTTTCTCCAAAAAGTCACGGCACAACACGGCTTCCGCATCCTGCCTGTCGTCCGACACACGGAAAAAGTTATCGTTTGCTCCGCTGGGTTCCAGTGTTTCTTCTTTATCGCAAGCCGCCAACAAGGTTAAGCCGACGAAAACCAGCAAGGTATAATATATCTTCTTCATCATTTTTTGGTAAGTTTGTTTAGTAAGTTACGGTTTTAAAAGGTTTACGCGCAGGACGGCTATTGTTGCCCAATGTATTCTGGAAATTACGGATCTCACGGGGAATAGGCAATGTATATGCATCATCATTCTTCTCCAAACGGTAATAATCAATATAATCCACCTCATAATCCGCAATATAAACATGCCCGTGTTCGATGACTTTAGACCACGGATAGGGCTCACATACTGTGTACCGGCGCAAATCGAACCAACGATGCCCCTCCAACAGGAACTCACGTGCACGTTCGTCACGAATCAACGCTATCAACTCTTCTCCTGCTTCGTCAACAGTCACACTGCCGTTCATACGGGTAGTCAGAAAGGTTTTCAAATTCTGCCTGGCGGTATCTTCATCACCACTATAAGCCGCAGCTTCGGCAAGAGTGAGGTATGCTTCAGGCGTACGGAGCAGGAAATTGCTGGAAACGTCATAATAACCTCCCCACTTGCTCAACTGCCCGTTCACTTTCATAAATACCCCGGGATATCCCCTATGTTCCGTCTCGCCGACATACAACGTTGAACGCAAGTCATTTCTATCAAACAACGCCTGCATATCATCTGACAAATAATAGGGTGGTTGTTCGCGACGCCTGTCGGCAAAAGCTGTCGATATCATGTAATCCCCCATGCTGAATATCGTTTCGGGCGAGTCCTTATAAATGCAATTCTCACCCGGAGTTTTCGTATGCAGGTCAAGCAACGCGCTCTGCCTGTCCAATGCCATTCCGGCATATTCCGCAGCTTTTTCCCAATTCTGCATATAAAGATAAACGCGGCTTTTCAGCAGCAACGCGGCAGTCTGATTGGCATGATAAATGGAAGCACGCCTTTTCCCGTCCAGACATCGTTCCGCTTCACTGAGGTCTTCCAATATCTGCCCATAGGTTTCCGCAAGCGTTAAACGCCGGAATTCCGTATCTTCCACAAATTCGGTCACTTTCACAGGTACACCGGGCATATTTTCCGCCTTGGCAGGAACATAGGGCTCACTGTAAAGATTGGCAAGCAGGAAATAGTACACTCCCCGCAGAAAATACGCTTCACCTTTCACCCGTTCTTTCTCTATACGGTCATCATCATTGCTCTCCGGTTGTTCGTCAATCAAGGCAATAACCATATTGCAAATGTTGATTTTATTGTAAAGAAAATCCCAATACGTTTCATCTCCGCCTACATACTTGAATTTCTCATCCATTCCTGTATCCTGCTGCCACGTATAGAAAGGAAACATGCTGCTCTTATACGCAACAACATCCGACACATTATCATCCACTTGCTGAAGTTCGTCGCTCATAAAATGCAGGATATCCAGGTTTCCTTTCCTTTCTGGTGTTGAATACGAATCGAATACCTGTACCCTGCCGGATTGCATATATCCATCACCCAACAACACTTCATCAAGGTCTCTCCAACTTTCCACCTTCGCAAGGTCTTGCGAATATTCTTCAAGAAAACCGGAACAAGAGGTTGCGCCGGTGATAAGCACTGCACCAACAACCCATGTAAACAATATCTTTTTCATACTCTTTTATCTCTTTTTTTAATTAGAACGTTACACTTACTCCACACGAGAAACTGGGACGGTCGGACAATTGTATCGTGGTGAAACCACCCTGAGTAGGGGTTTGCCCTTTTAGTTTCCGGTCACATACGGTAAAAAGATTACTGCCGGATACATTCAGTTCCAAGCGCGAAATTCCGCAAGGTGCGAGCCATGCCTTAGGCAACTCATACATCAGGCTAAGGGAAGACAATTTCAGATAACTCGCACTTACCACGCGCAAGTCACTGTAATCATACATATCCCAATAGCTACTCGCTATTTCCTGAATCCCTTTATCCGTAAGGTTTGACGACCAGTGGTTCAGATATCTGAAGTAAGCACTGTTACTAGTCGAAATGATGGCGGGGATATTAGTATGCGCCTCATCACCGGGACGTTTCCAACGATTGAGATAATCACGGCTTAAGTTCTGCTCGGGACGTATCTCACCGGCTTTCGCAATTACACCACTGCTGCCATCACTGCCGGTTGCGGCCCCTTCTCCATACATGCCGAAAAGCCGTGTCTTGGCTCCCAGACTATAGGCAAGCGTAAAGTGCATGCGCAGACTTTTATAGCGCAACTGGCTGCTCAGACTACCCGACATATAAGGTTCGCGAGAACCGGAAGCTTCCAGTACCCGTGTATATGTGTCATACTTGCTCAACCCCGTCAAGTCTTCGTAATGGTCGAACCAGTCGTCAAACATCGGTCCTCCGTCCACCGGGCTGAGTCCCAAAAACTTGTAAGAGTAGAACGTGCCTACCGGTTTCCCTTTTACCACAGCCGTTCCGTTCAGGAAGTTGGACAAATGGTATTCTTCACCGGCAGGAAGCGTTTCCACCGAATTGATGGTGCGAGAGAAAGAAGTGCTCAAACTCCATTGCCAATCTTTTGTCCGGATGGGACGAGCCGTGATGCCGATGCTGTATCCGTCGTTGGAAATATTTCCGCCATTCACTACATAGCTGGAATAGCCGTTCACGGTGGAGATATTCTTGGACATAAAGGCATCCTTGGTACGCTTGAAATAAAGAGAGGCTTCCAACTGGATACGGTTGTCAAGGAACGACATCTCCAGTCCGAGATTATAGCTGTTCGTACGCTCCCATTTCAAATTGGGATTCGGATTATGCCTGGCAGTAGAAGTAAACTCTCCGTAATAATCGCTCATAGGATTCTTCTGTATAATCATTACAGGTGACTGGCTGGAAAGCATATTCCCCTGAAAACCGTAAGAGGTCTTCACAGTCAGGAAATCCAGCCATTCCAAATCTCTGATGAATCCGAGTTTCGAGGCATCAAACGATGCAGACACTGACCAAATGGGCAGAATTTTGTCATTACTGCGGTCACCGAAGTTATTGGAGCCATCGATACGCGCATTGGCATTCAGATAAAGCATGCGGTTATAATTATAACTCACCGTAGCATATGCGGATATCGTGTTCGACTTATTATCTGTGATTTGAGGCATATTGTCAGATATCCAGGCCTTGTAAGCGGTATACTTGTCAAGGTCGATTCCTGTGACAAACGTAAGTCCCCGATCAGGGTAATACCCACGGTTCAGGCTGGAGAATCCTCTATAATGGGTAGAACTCATCTCATAACCCACACCCCCGCTGAAATTATGCTTCTCGTTCTCGCCGAAATACTTGTTCCAATCCAACTGAAGACGGAGCGTATACCCTTTCTGGCGCGTGAGATTACGGCTCAACTGTCCGCCCTGCGGCATCAGGCTGGCTTCTCCGGGCGTTTCACCATATTCGCTGTCACGCAATTCGGCTGCATACCAAGTGCGGTCACCCCAATAATTTTCAATGTCTGTGTTCGAATTGGTATAAGAAGCAATCGCATTAGCTGTAAGCCAGTCATTAAAATGAAATTTAAGATTCGCATCCAAAGTAAACGATGAACCATCCTGCTTGATGCCACTGTTATCCAGCTCATTCAGAATATTATAATTGTGCGGATGTGTGTGGCGCTGCAATCTTCCGTAATAGTAATAGTCCTCACCGTCCGGCGTGAATGCAGGAATAGCGCGACTGGTGTTATAGGCATAATCCACCGGTGAATTGGCATCCTGATAATACTCTCTCTCGGAAACATTTCCTTTCAGTCCGATAGCTGCCGAAAACCATTTAGTGAACCTGGTATCAAGGTTCAGCATTGCATTATAGCGCTTGTTCTTGGTTCCTTTCACCACGTCATCATTATCCGTGTAACCAATGGAAGCATAATAGGTTCCGCGCTCCGATCCCCCGTTCATGCTTACGGTGTGCTGCTGTGAGAAACTGTTATGCGTCAGCAGGTCGAACCAGTCGGTATTGACAGTCTCCAGATAGGCAACTTGCCTTTTAAATTCATCATCCGTAATCGTTCCTTTATAAAGCTGATTGACAAGTCCTTCATAACCTACCATCGGAGAGTTTGAAGGATACTCATAGTGGTCGGCAAATAATTCGCGTGAGAGCTGCATACGTTCTCTGGAGTTGAGTACATCTACCGAACGGTCTGTATAATGAGGGCGGATCTTGAACGTAAAGTTGTTATCATATCTAATCTGCGGCTTTCCTTCCCGTCCACGCTTCGTAGTGATGACAATCACTCCGTTAGCAGCCCTTGTCCCGTAAAGTGCCGTTGCCGATGCATCCTTCAAAACATCCAGCCGCTCAATATCACGCGGATTCAATCCGGCAATCGCATTACCGATACGGTTCACATAATCGGGATCGTTCAACTCTTCTGCAGAAATCTGTACCGGATCGGTCACCACAATTCCGTCGACCACCCACAACGGTTCACGGTTACCGATTAAAGAAGACGTACCACGTATACGTATTTTAGGAACCACGCCCGCTTCACCGGAGTTGCTCATAAACATCATGTCCGGAATATGCCCTTCCAGCATCTGGTCGATAGACAAGGCATCCGGACGCAAGATATCCTCCGCCTTCACTGTAGTGACGGCACTCGTCAACGCCCTTTTGTTAATCACCTGATAACCGGTGATAACCACTTCGTCTATTTCACTTGCATCTTCTTCCATCACGATATGTAGCTTGCGTCCTTTCCATGCAAGTTCCTGACGGCGCATTCCCAGGTAAGATATGGAGAGATGAACATTCTCCTGTTTATCGGACGACAACGCAAAGCTACCGTTTATATCGGTAGTCGTCCCCCTGTTTGTCCCTCTTATCACTACCGAAACACCCGGAAGCGGCATACCTGTCACGTCGACAACGGTTCCCGTAACGTTCTTCTTTGGTGACTTCCGCTTGATAATAACGGTACTGTTCACTACCTCGAAAGTAAGTTCGGAACCTGCCAGCGCATATTCCATGACGTGTGCAATCGTCACCTGTTTCAGGTCGTAATCCTTTTCAGACAACGTATTCACATCTTCGTTACTGTACATGAAATTCACCCTCACCTGCTTTTTAATCTCCGTAAAGACATCTCGCACGGATGCCTTTTTCAACACGATAGTTACCGGCGTGCCTGACTGAGCGAACGCAGTGCCCAAAGACACTATCACCACCCAAGCAAACAGCAGGAGCCTTGTCAGCATTCTTTTCATAATCATTTGTTTGTAATTATACATCTGTTGTTTTTCCTGACTTGTATTTGTATTTTGTCCAACCGTTCCAGCATTTCCGCCACCTCATTAAAATCTGCCGTTTTATCTATTTCCATAGAAAAGCGTAAATTACGCAAGTAGTCATTGGCATATGCCGCCTCGAAGTCATACCAACGTCCTAAATCCGTGAGAATGTTAATCAACGGTTCATCCTCATAGGCTATTCTGGCGCGATGCCAGGCGCAAGAGAGAGAAGTGTCCACTTTCTGCTTCCAGATCCCGCCTTTCCCGTCGATAACTGCTTGTTCACCGGGAACCAGTTTCATGCTGTGGCAAGCGGAATTAACCTCCACTTCGCCTTCTTCCAAGGTGACAATCATACATTCCTCATCCTTATAATTCTTCACATTGAATTGCGTCCCCGTCACTGTGACTATTCCCTTGTCCGTCTCCACAAGGAACGGATGTGCCTTGTCGCTCTTCACCTCAAAATAAGCTTCACCGGAAAGATTGACCGAACGGTTGCTGCCGGAAAAATCAACAGGGATTGTCAAGGATGACTGGGCATTCAGGTGTATGGTAGTCTGGTCTGCCAGCGTCAATGTATACTCCCCCCCGCGAGGAACGCAAACCGTATGGTGCAAATCGGGCGACAACTCGGGAGTCGCAGCCTTCTCATGTTCCTTTAAACTATAGAATTCACTTTGCATCCGGTCGTTTATTTCAAATACTTCACCATCGGCAAAATAAATGGTTGCCTTCTCCGTACCGGCAGGCAAAACATAGGTGCGCGACGCATCCCACCACCAGTAGAGACTCCCCAAAAGTAACAGGAGACAGGCGGCGGCCACTATACGAAGATGCCTCCTGCTACCCGTCAGAAAAGCATGGTAACCGATACGATGCTTCATCCTCTCCCAACTGCGTACAGCTTCCCTATGGGCCGGTTCCGTCACTGCCCGGTCGAGAAAATCAAAAGAGGTGATTTGATGATAGAGTTTTTCATTTTCAACATGCAGTTTCCTCCATGTCTTCAACTGCCTTTCTTCTTCCTGAGACAGCGTTCCTACCAGTTGCTTATATAGTAGTTTCTTAATATGATCCTTATCCATTTGCGTCCTATTTTCATATAAGAACACAGCAACTTTGGTTTGGTGTAATCAAAAAAAGAGATTTTTTTTCAAATTATTTATTTCATCAGCAAATAGCAATCAAAAAGAAAGAGTTTAATGTAATAATGAGAGCAACAGAAAGAGTTTATCCAGACGCTTTTTCAGATAGTGGTTAGCATTATTGATGTGTTTTTTCACCGTATTGACAGAAATATTCAACGATTCGGCTATTTCTTTCTGCGATTTTCCACGCAGACTTTCCATATAGACTCTTTTACACGATTCGGAAAGTTCGGAAAATGCTTCATTCAACATTGCATATATTTCGGCCTCTATAATTTCATTCAGTATTGTCGGCTCTTCATCCTCCATCCTTTGCTTGTAAAGCGCCTGATATCGTTCCTGTTCGTGCATTTGCGTACGCAGATGGTTTAACGCCGCATTACGGATAGCGCGATAAAGATAGACTTTCAGTGCGTTTTCGTTGGGAAAGACCGTCTGCTGCTCCCACAACTTGAGCCATGCATCCTGTATCAGGTCATCAACAACTCCCATATCGTCTATATATCGTCGCGTGAAATACTTCAACTGCGGAAACATACCGATATAATATCGTTGGAAATCATCTACATTTTTTATATTTATCGCCTTATCTATCTTCATCTTTGCATGAATAACTCATGCAAAAATAACATTTTGCTATTTAACGGCAAAAAACTATGAAAGAAATTAAAAGAAAAGCAAATATGAACAGTTTTATTTGGAAGGCACTTGATTTCTATCGGCATCAGACTTATCATTCAAAAAGCCATGTCCAAGAAAAGCCAACAAATATGTCACTAACAAACTTGTTAGTAATTTCAGAAGTCACTATATTTGCTCATTACTACAAAGAGAATTGTCATGGAAAAAACTTTTGTTTTTGGTGCAGCTACCTCCGGTCATAACTTTACGGATGGGGAAAAGCATCACTCGTTAAGAAAGCAGCCCAGCTATCACAAAATAATAAGAGGAAAGTTGTCTACTTTAGCCACTCTACCTTTGAGTGTTATTATATTAAAAAAGCGAACTAGATTGTCACGGATTCTGTATTTGTTTTTTATATTTCTTTGTATCTGCACGCAGATTCCGCTTAAAGCAACAGAGCAGAGAGGAGAATATATTATTGTAGGCAATGATACACTGGAAATGCTTACTTATCCTTTAAATAGCAGTGAGGGATTGAGTAAACAGGTAAAACAGCGTTTATCGAGCAGAGCTTTTTCAACTGATTGTTGGAGAGGATATGTAGGCATATGGCGATTGGAGTCTGACAAACTATATCTGGAGAAAATTATAGATAGCTGTGGCGACGCACCTTATCGTTATGTAAATGTTGAACATGTTTTTGATAAATATAAAGATAAGGAGGGGCGTATTGAGGCTTTATGGTTCAGTGGAAATCTGCAGATTATAAAAGGAAAGCATATTGCTTATGGAGAATTCGGGCGTATATTTGAATATGAAACAGTTTACCAGATCAAGAATGGGATAGTGAAGAAAATGGAAAGTTTCCATAATACGATAAAAGGTGCATCTATGCATCATGCACAAGCGGTTCATTGTATCTCGGAAAACTTCAACGGGGACTTGTTTCCTGAATTATCTGATAAGAAATTATTTGCTCGTATCAATTTGCTTCCACATGATGACGGAAAAATAGACAGTCTTCATATCACTTTGAAAATTGATGAAGGTGACTGGAAGACCTATGCACCTGCTCACCCGTATGTAAAGGAATTAAAAAGATGTATTGCTTTGGTTCCGGATTGGGAGGTGACTCATTTGTATGGCGAAAAGAAGTGGGAAGAAATTCATGAAACTATTTGGGTGGGGAAAGGTTGTAAAGCTGTATACGAAAAGCATCAGTTGCCGGACTTGATATATTATAAAGATACTCTTTACTCTCTCAAGGAGTTCCCGCTCCAATATGACACACGTTTATATGCACGCCTGCGTCCGTATGTAAATGGTCGTTTTGACTTTAAGTGCAAACGGGGGTATGTTGCTACTTGGGAGCTTTTTGAGGATCGTTTGTTTTTGAAAAGTATCCGACGATTAAACGATCGTAAGGAATTTCCTTTGGAACAAATATTTCCGGATATGCAGCCGGGCGAACGGATAGAAGCAACATGGTATAGCGGTAATCCACAGTTGACATATGGTAAAAAATTGAAAGAGTTCAGAGAGTATTATCCCATAGAGATTGATTGTGGGATAGAAAAAGGAAAGGTCATACATAAAGATGTCTATCGTAATTTTCTAATTACACGTGATAAGAAAAGTTATGAGAACTGTGAGAAAGTGTTGAAGGCATTGGACTGGAATAGCGACTCTGAACTTAACGGAAGAATGATAGAAGTATACTACACGATTTTACCCAATATGGATGGGTCAGTCAAAGAGAGCCAAGTGGTGTTGAATACAAGAGGTCCGTCGCAGGGAAATAATTCCCGCATTGAAGACTTTGAGATTACTGATCCGGGGCATCCTTATATAAAGATGTGTCGTGACGAACTGACTAAAGTTCGCTGGGAAGTACTATTCGAACGTAATGAAATAATTCCTGTAAAGGGTTCAGTGCATATACAGAATATGCGGGGAAATATGATGGACAGGCTTTTGAATGATAAGCCTGAACCAAGATGAGGTGACAAAAGACTCAATAAAATATATTTGGAATCAACAAAAAGTGCCACAGAAACATATCGTGTCCGTTAACAGTGAAAATCAGTGAAAGAAATCAAAAGAGAAACAAATACAAAAGAATTATTTGGAAATTAATTCATGAAGACATACATTTGTCATGTGATTTTTTTCATAGTATTAGATTTAAGGTTAACAAAGGTTGGAGCAAGGCGTTGCTCCTTTTTTTATGCCTATACGCGCGCTAAGCCAGTAATTGGTACATTCCTCCTGCCAGCACACGAACCACTCCTTTCATTTCCAGTTCAAAAAGAATAGCATTCAGCTTATGTACAGGAATATCCGCTTCTACCACGAGAGAGTTGATTTGCAGGTTTCCCTGTTTTTCCAAGATAGTGACTATTTTCTGTTCCTCATCAGACAATTCAAGGAAAAGGCTACGTTGTACATTTACTTTTTCGGAAGGGGTTACCGGCATATTCCAGCCTATTGCCTGCACAAAATCTTCGGCAGATAACAGCAAAGAGGCCCTGTTGTCCCTGATTAGCAGATTACATCCTTTCGAGTATTCATCATTCACACGACCGGGAAAGGCAAAGCAATCACGGTGATAGCTTTCAGCAAGTTCGGCAGTAATCAGCGAACCGCCTTTCTCTGCCGATTCAATGACGATTGTAGCATCACACATACCGGCGACAATACGGTTACGGCTTACAAAATTATGACGGTCGGGATTGGTGCCGGACATAAACTCGGTAAGCAGCCCGCCTCTTTCAAGCATATCGACAGCCGTTTTCCGATGAACATAAGGATAGATACGATCCAAGCCATGTGCAAGGACACCTACCGTAGGGAGTTCATTAGCCAATGCTTCACGGTGTGCATGGATATCAATCCCATAAGCAAGCCCGCTGACCACCAGTACGTCAGGACAAAGCGTTTTCAAATCCCGCAAGAAAGAAGCACAGAGTTGAGTTCCATAATCCGTGGCATTGCGGGTTCCTACCATATTAATGATATGAAGGGAGTTTAAATCGGTATTTCCTTTAAAGAAAAGAACGACAGGAGCGTCCTCACACTCCCGCAAACGGGAAGGGTAAGCCTCATCATGAAAAGTAAGACATGAAATCCGGTTCTTCCGGACAAATTCGTATTCCTGTTCAGCACGTGCAATAGCCTGTGGACAGTCCAATGCTTCCACAACCCGCCTACTTATTTCAGGAATACGTTCCGGCAGTTCTTTGCGCAACCGGAAAACATCAACGGCATTATCCATTCCGTCGATAAGGTGTTTCGCCCCAATATGCCCGATACCGGGCACCATTGTCAGGGCGATGCTATAAATTTGTTCTTCTTCGGAGCTGTTCATTTCAAGTAAGGAGCAAAGACGTTGTCAAACAATTCGCTGTCACTCAAACGTCCATTTACTACACATACCGTTTCAACAGTGGATTTCACTACTACTTTATTATCACTTTTGCGGAAGATATCCTGATAAAACACGTATTTGATACCTTCTTTCTTCATATATAGCTTGGATACAAACTCGTCCCCACTCTTCAGCGGAGTTTTGAAAGCCATATTGATACGTGCCACTACCGGGTCTACGCCCTGCTCGTGAAGTGCCGCAAAGCTCACGCCTACCGAGGTCAGGAATTCGTGGCGTGTATGTTCCAGATAATGCTGATAATTGGCATTGTTCACGATACCCTGAAGGTCGCATTCATAATCGCGTACCTTCATTTCCAATTCATAAATATAGTCCATTCAAATTGAGAATTGATAATTGAGAATTAAAAATTGAGAAACAGCGGCTATCCTCTTTTCTGTTCGATATCGAGCCCTTTAAATCTCTTTAATTCTTCGGTGGATACCAGTTTGTACAATTTATCACTCGGACGTATCTTGTCCGACTTCATAGAGAAGTGTTCTCCTTTCTTTACCGTCTGCACCGGTTTCAGGTCGACACGCGCTTCATCCAAAGTCATGAAAACCGCACCGGTAGTCGGGCCTGTAATCAGCAGTTTATCACCGACACTCACTTCGGCAGCTTCTACCAGGAATTCGGAAACACCGATGTTGGAATAGTATTTAATGCCTTTACCCACATAGATTTTGCGTTCCGTTGCGGCAGAGCCATAATTGCGGGTCCATTCTCCCAAACGTTGCCCCAGATAATATCCATCCCAAAAACCACGATTGAAAACAGTTTTCAGACGCTCATCCCAAGCTACAATCTTTTCATCGGTAAATGTACCTTCCAGATAGGCTTTGATGGCTTCCTTATAACATTCCACCACCGTACGCACATATTCAGGGCCACGGGCACGACCTTCAATCTTGAATACACGCACACCTGCGTCCATCATCTTATTCATAAAATGGATGGTTTTCAAGTCTTTCGGCGACATGATATATTCATTATCAATATCGAGTTCTACATCTGTCTCCTTATCACGGACAGTATAAGAGCGACGACATACCTGCATACAAGCACCCCGGTTGGCGGAATGGTTCATCTCATGCAGGGAAAGATAGCACTTTCCGGACACTGCCATACACAATGCCCCGTGGCAGAACATCTCGATACGAATCTGTTCGCCACTCGGCCCGCAGATATGCTCTTCCTGTATCTGGCGGTAAATCTCCGATACCTGCTCCAAGTTCAACTCGCGGGCTAATACCACCACATCGGCAAATTGCGCATAGAATTTTAATGCTTCCGCATTGGAGATATTCAACTGTGTGGAAAGATGCACTTCCTGCCCTATCTGACGGGCATAGTTCATCACCGCTACATCAGCCGCAATCACAGCCGAAATCCCCGCTTCCTTAGCTGCATCGACAATGGTGTGCATCAAAGGAATATCTTTATCATAGATAATGGTGTTGACCGTCAGATAACTTTTCATCCCGTGTTCATCGCACGTACGGGCGATTTCCCGCAAATCATCAATCGTGAATGTGTTGGCCGAACGGGCACGCATATTCAAGTTTTCTATACCGAAATAGATAGAATCGGCGCCTGCCTGAATGGCCGCGGCAAGGGATTCGCGCGAACCGACAGGAGCCATTATTTCAAAATCTTTCAAACTAAGACTCATAGAATATATACTTATTTGTATCAGTTAAGCAAATGAATGCGTACAAAGGTAGGCTTTTTTCCGTATTTTTGCAGCGAAAACAAGAAGTTACTTCAATCATAAACAGTAAATAGCAAAATCATATATGAAGATTAACCATATAGACTTGGGTGAACACCCCATCCTGCTCGCTCCCATGGAAGATGTGACAGATCCGGCTTTCCGCCTGATGTGCAAGAAGTTCGGAGCAGACATGGTATATACAGAATTCGTATCGAGCGATGCGCTCATCCGTGCCGTCAGCAAGACTGCGCAGAAACTGAGTATCAGTGATGAAGAACGTCCTGTCGCTATTCAGATATACGGAAAGGATACGGAGACAATGGTAGAAGCTGCCAAAATCGTGGAAGAGGCGCAGCCTGATATTTTAGATATTAATTTCGGATGCCCGGTGAAAAGAGTTGCCGGAAAAGGGGCAGGGGCAGGAATGCTACAGAATATTCCTAAAATGCTGGAGATTACCCGTGCCGTGGCAGATGCTGTGAAGATACCTGTGACAGTGAAAACCCGTTTGGGATGGGATGCTAATAACAAGATTATCGTGGATTTGGCGGAACAGTTGCAGGACTGTGGTATTGCAGCCTTGACCATACACGGTCGTACACGGGCACAGATGTACACCGGAGAAGCAGACTGGACACTGATAGGCGAAGTGAAAAACAATCCGCGAATGCATATTCCCATCATTGGCAACGGAGATGTGACTACCCCCCAACGCTGCAAGGAGTGTTTTGACCGTTACGGAGTAGATGCTGTAATGATTGGTCGTGCCAGCTTTGGTCGTCCGTGGATATTCAAAGAAATGAAACATTATTTGGAGACAGGTGAGGAACTGCCACCACTAAGCTTTGATTGGTGCATGGATGTTCTTCGTCAGGAAGTGATTGACAGTGTAAATTTGCTCGATGAGCGTAGAGGTATCCTGCACGTGCGCCGCCACTTAGCTGCAAGTCCTTTATTCAAAGGGATACCAAACTTCCGGGATACCCGCATTGCAATGCTCCGTGCAGAAACCAAGGAAGAACTGTTCCGGATATTTGAAACGATTTCCGAAAGGATGAATTCTTCGACCATAGCAGATAATTAGCAGATTATTAAATGCACACAGATAAGTTGCTTTTGGGGGTTCACTGTTTTCACCGCTATCGGCAGTTCATGTTCTACTTATGCGAATCAGTAATTGAAAACAAATTCTCATTCATTTCCGCACCTATTTGAACATCGGCTGCGCAAACCACTTCTTAAACATCCAAGTTGCCACCACATACAACAGAAATGCGGAGAAGAATCCTACGATAGCATCAATGACATAATGCGCCTGAATATACACGGTAGCTCCACAAAGTAACATATAGAAAGGAATCAAGCAGACAAATAACCTCTTACTTCCACGCCAGGCCATAATCATCAGAATGGTAGAAATGCCGACATGTGAACTTGGGAATGCCGCTGTAGGGCGCTCGCCTACTTGCTGCGAACCTTCCACCAGGTTATAAAAGAACCCGTGCTGATATCCCGGCCCGGGAAGCAATTCCTGATGGTGATTGAAATAATCACCGATAGCAGGGAAAATCCCTTTAGATACATTATCAAATCCAATGGCAGGAAAGTAGAATTGAGGGCCTGCAACGGGAACAAAGATATAAATCAGATAATATATAAAGAAAGAAGTGACAAGTACAAAGGACATCTTTTCAAACCACTCGAACTTATAGATGAAATAGAACAACGCCACAATCAACATCATCGGATAATAGAAGAAATATCCCATATTAAATGCTTCACTGACCAAAAGATGCGGGAATGTATGACAGAACCAGATGGCAGGTTGCCCGTTGAAAATAAACTGTTCGGCGGTAGCAAAGATATGATCCAAATTGGGAAAGAAACGGTTAAACTCAAAAGTATCCGGATACCAATAGGAAAGCAGACTCATCTGAATGACAATACGTACAAACGCCGAGAACTTACAAGGAGCAAGGCGGTAAAGATACATCAACAGGAAAGTCATCGCAGCAATCATAGCCCTATCCAGCAACATGTGCCATGGATGATCCATCCGCTGAAACAGGAACAGAATCAATATGGAAGTCAGCAGATTATAAATCAATGTAATCTTCTCCACAGCAAACAACCCTTTCCGGGTTTCCACACGCTTAAATAAGTCTAAAGCCATCCTTCATTTTTATACCAGGCAATGGTTTCACGAACACCTCTCTCCAAATCATATTCGGGTGCATATCCCAATTCATTGATTGTCGGAGTTATATCACATTGCCAGTTGCGTTGTTTCATTATCTTATACTTATCCGAATTCAATGTACTGCTCTTTCCTGAACGCGTAGCAATAAATTCAGCGAACAAAGATATAACTTTTAGCACAATTAACGGGCATTTCATATGAAGAACAAATGGATTCCCCAATTCTTTTTGTATCAGGTCCGAAAAAGCACGACTCTTATAGACCTTTCCATCTGTCAGGAAATACGTTTTTTGGGCAACTTTCTTCTCCATTCCCAAGAAGATAGCTTTCACAATGTCTTTCACATAAACAAAAGTCAGGTCTTGGCGCCGGAATCCCACTGAGAAATCAACATGTTTCTGAATAGATTTTGCCATCAGGAAATAATCCGATTCGCGGGGACCATACACTCCCGTAGGGCGATAAATGACATAGGGAAACCCCGGAATACTCTGAATATACAGTTCCGCTTTCAACTTACTGAAACCATAAGCCGTATCAGGTGCCGGAACATCGTCCGCTTCTATCGGAGTATAATCTTTCTCACGTACAGGCCCGAATACACTAAGCGTACTTATATATATGAACTGCTTCGGAACCATATTCAGGGCTTTCAACGTGTCAATAAAATATTTGGTCTGGAGATAATTGACATAATCAAAAGTCTTCTTGTCAGAGCATTTTGTCACACCGGCACAATGGATGATATAATCAAATTTGTTGTAAGTGCCTTTATGACCGGAGAGTTGGGCACGAAGTTCGTTGGGATGCGCAAAGTCCAGTTCCAGAAAATGAATTTTCCGGTTCTTCAGATACTGTTTGCTACTGGTAGAGCGGATTCCCGCCCACACGCCATACTTCCGTTTCAACGCTTCCTCAACGATGAAGCTTCCGATAAAACCGCTTGCGCCCGTAATTAAAATACTCTCCATTATTATTTTCTAGGTTCTGCGTGAATAATTGACTAAAGCATTCTCACCAAACATTCTTCTTGATAATGCCACAAAGATACAATAAATATAAAACAAAAAGCATTTTGTATTTCTCTTTAAAAAGTTTTACTTCAACTTTAATTGTTATGCTACTCAAATTATAAATATAACAGCCTACCACCAAACATGAAATACAAGCCCGCACCGTTATTTTTCTTCCCCCAAAGTTTCCATAAGGAAAATAATCGTCTATCTTTGTAACTACATATTTTTAAAAGACTACATTTATGGCGAAAAAGAAAGAAAAGAAAGAGAAAAAGGCCGGCAAGAGAATGAGTAAGAAAGAGCTGGCAGCGTTGTTAATAGACTTTTTCCATGCCAAACCCAATGAGACTCTAAGCATGAAATTCATTTTCTCGGAATTGCATCTCACCACCCATCCGCAGAAAATGCTATGCGTCGATATACTACATGACCTTTTGGATGATGACTATATCAGTGAAATAGAAAAGGGGAAATTCCGCCTGAACAATCACGGAACGGAGATGACAGGCACTTTCCAACGGAAGAGCAATGGCAAGAACTCGTTCATTCCCGAAGAAGGGGGCGACCCGATATTCGTGGCCGAACGTAATTCCGCCCATGCGATGAATAACGACAAGGTAAAGATAACCTTCTACGCCAAGCGGAAGAACAGGGAAGCCGAAGGAGAAGTCATCGAAATACTGGAACGTGCCAACGATACATTCGTCGGAACGCTGGAAGTTGCCAAGTCCTATGCATTCCTGGTGACGGAGAACCGCACACTTGCCAATGACATCTTCATTCCGAAAGAGAAGCTGAAAGGTGGAAAGACAGGAGACAAGGCCATCGTAAAGGTGACCGAATGGCCGGACAAGGCAAAGAACCCCCTCGGACAAGTCATAGACATATTAGGCAAAGCCGGAGAAAACACCACGGAGATGCACGCTATTCTTGCAGAATTCGGCTTACCGTATGTATACCCGAAGGCCGTAGAGACGGCAGCCGACAAGATTCCTGCTGAAATCTCTGCCGAAGAGATTGCCAGACGCGAGGACTTCCGCAAAGTGACAACCTTCACCATTGACCCGAAAGACGCCAAGGACTTCGACGACGCGCTATCCATCCGTTCCATCAAAGACGGCCTGTGGGAAGTAGGCGTACACATCGCCGACGTGACACACTACGTAAAAGAAGGCGGAATCATCGACAAGGAAGCTGAGAAACGTGCCACTTCCGTTTACCTCGTAGACCGTACCATCCCGATGCTTCCCGAACGCCTGTGCAACTTCATCTGCTCACTCCGTCCGAACGAAGAAAAGCTCGCTTTCTCCGTCATCTTCGACATCACCGAAAAGGGAGAAGTCAAAGACTCACGCGTCGTACATACAGTTATCAATTCCGACCGCCGCTTCACCTACGAAGAAGCGCAACAGATTATTGAAACCAAAGAAGGCGACTTCAAAGAAGAAGTGCTCATGCTGGACACCATTGCGAAAGCACTTCGCGAGAAACGATTCGTGGCAGGAGCCATCAACTTCGACCGCTATGAAGTGAAATTTGAAATCGACGAGAAAGGAAAACCCGTCAGCGTATATTTCAAAGAATCGAAAGACGCCAACAAGCTCGTGGAAGAATTCATGTTGCTTGCCAACAAGACCGTAGCTGAAAAGATAGGGCGTGTACCCAAGAACAAGAAGCCCAAAGTGCTTCCTTACCGTATCCACGACTTGCCCGACCCGGAAAAGTTGGAGAACCTGTCGCACTTCATCGCCCGCTTCGGCTATAAAGTACGTACAAGCGGAACAAAGACGGACATATCCAAATCCATCAACCACCTGCTGGACGATATTCACGGAAAGAAAGAAGAGAACCTGATAGAAACCGTGTCCATCCGCGCCATGCAGAAGGCACGTTACTCCACGCATAATATCGGTCACTACGGACTGGCATTCGATTACTATACGCACTTCACCTCGCCCATCCGCCGATTCCCGGACATGATGGTACATCGGTTGGTAACCAAATACATGGACGGTGGACGCAGCGTATCCGAAGCCAAGTATGAAGACCTCTGCGACCACAGTTCGAACATGGAACAAATAGCAGCCAATGCCGAGCGTGCTTCCATCAAATACAAACAAGTGGAATTCATGAGCGAACGACTGGGACAGATTTACGACGGCGTCATCTCCGGCGTCACCGAATGGGGACTATACGTCGAGCTGAACGAGAATAAATGCGAAGGCCTCGTACCTGTCCGCGATTTGGACGACGACTATTACGAATTCGACGAAAAGAACTACTGTCTCCGCGGACGTCGCAAAAACAAGATATACAGTTTGGGGGACGCTATCACCGTCCGTGTGGCACGTGCCAATCTGGAGAAGAAACAGCTCGACTTCGAACTAATTGAAAAATAACGAAAGTCGCTGTCATTAGCTTTGCTCAAAACATGCTTTGATTTTTAGTTCAAAGTATAGTCAGACAGCCACAGAGGAAGGAAGAATCCGCTCTTCATATAAACATCAAGAGCTGATTCTTCACTTCGCTTGAATGACAGAAACTATGTTCCATCCTATTATAAGATAACTCAGAATCTATGAAAACCCTTATTATTGAAGATAAACAACGAATCGAATCCATTATCCTTCACTGTGACGCCTGCTTTGTAGGCATCACAGACCTAGAAGGCAATCCATACGTGATTCCCATGAACTTCGGTTATGAAAACGGCGTCATCTACCTTCACTCCGGCCCCGAAGGCGGCAAGATAGAGATGTTGGAACGCAACAACCATGTCTGCATCACCTTCAGCCTCGGACACAAACTCGTCTACCAGCATGAGAAAGTAGCTTGCAGTTACAGCATGCGTTCCGAAAGCGTCATGTGCCGCGGGAAAGTAGAATTTATAGAAGACATGGACGAAAAACGTAGTGCACTGGACATCATCATGCGCCACTATACAGACAACGAATTCACTTATTCCGACCCCGCCGTGCGCAACGTCAAAGTGTGGAAAGTAGCGGTAGAGCAAATGACAGGAAAAGTATTCGGCCTTCGTGCCGATGAGAAGCCATGAAACGGTTTCTGATTTTCTGCTTACTTGCCATCACCCTTCTGTTACCTGTTTTTCCCATTCCCTCGCAATCAGAAAAGCAGGTAAACAGTCATTCTTTTACCTATCAATATCTCACCACTAAGGAAGGGCTGAGCAACCAGCGCGTCTTTTCCATCCTCGAAGACAAGAAAGGCTTCATATGGATTTCCACCCGTTCAGGCGTAGACTGCTTCAACGGAAGAACCGTGAAGAACTACAACCTCTTCGGAGAAGACATCATCGTGGACGGAGCCGGTCGCATGATTTACCTGACCAAAGACCTGCACGAAACACTTTGGGCATACACAAGCGCCGGCAAAGTATTCAAATACGACCCCATATCCGATGCTTTTACACTCGAGATTGATGTAGCCGAACTGACTGAAAGCGGAATCCTATTGAACGACCTCTTCATAGATTCGTCCGACCGTTTCTGGTTCGGACTGAAAAACGGCCTGTTCCGCTACGCCCATTCCAGCGGCAATATAGAGAACATATTAAAAGGGAAATGCATCAATTCCATACACTTCTCCCCGGCAAACGAAGTCCTATACATCGCCACCACCGAAGGACTTTACGAACGCAACCCGCAGAACGGAGAAATCACTTCCACATTGCCCGTATTCTACGTCCAGTCCGTATTCTACGACTCTGCAACATCTCTTCTGTGGATAGGGACGTTCAATTCCGGAATAAAAGTGCGGGATACCCGCACGGAAAACTACCTGTCCAATGAAGCACTGAACCAGTTGCCACACCTTCCTTACCGTTCCGTCATTATTTACGACGAACAAACGCTACTACTAGGGATAGACGGAGCAGGTGTCTGCGCAGTCACCCGCGACGCAAAAACCTCATGGTCTTTCCTCAACGCCAATCAGGAAGAAGAAGGCGAACTGAAAGGCAACGGCATCTATGCCCTCTGCAAAGACAGCTCTTCCAACCTATGGATTGGAAGCTACACAGGCGGTGTCGCTTGTGCCAACCCGAAAAGATATTTCTTCGAACTCACCCGGCACGAATACAAAAACCCGCAATCACTGACGAACAACCACGTCAACGCAATTCTCGAAGACAACGAAGGTGACCTGTGGTACGCCACCAATCAAGGTATCAGCGTACACCTGACAAAGTCCGGCAACTGGAAACACTTCCTGAAAGAAAACGTATTCCTCACACTCTGCAACGACGGAGACGGCAACGTATGGACAGGCGGTTACGGCACAGGCGTATATTGCCTCAACAAACACACAGGTATCCGCCGCCACCTCACCACCGACCAATCGGGCACGCTGACCACCAACTATATCTACTCCATCCTGAAAGATGAAAACAACAAAGACCTGTGGCTGGGCGGCATGTACGGTAATCTTGTCAGATACACCCCATCCCAAGCGGGAAAGGCGGAAGAATTCACCTCATACGACATCACGCTCATAAACTCGATAACCCAAGTCAACAAAGACACCCTGGCACTGGCCACAGCCAACGGCCTTTATCTATTGGACAAGCAGACGGGAAACTTCCGCCAATACTTCACCTCGCCTTCCAACGCCGACACCCGCAGCAACAGCTTCATCTATTCCATGTACTTCCCCGCCCCCGACAAAGTATGGTTCGGTACAGACGGCGGCGGTATCAATCTGCTTGACCTGAAAACCGGAAAAGCCGTCACCTACTCCACCGCAGACGGACTGCCTTCCAACTACGTCTACAGCATCCTGCCCGACAACAAAGGACATCTATGGCTCAGCACGGACAAGGGACTGGCTTACATCACCCCTTCCCCCACCCCTGAAATCACCAACATCGGCTTCCTCGACGGACTGGCAAACGAATTCAACTTCATGTCCTACACCCGCCTGAGAAACGGTGACTTCGTCTACGGAAGCACCAACGGCGCCGTACGCTTCAATCCGGAGAACTTCACCCGTCCTCTCTACGAAGCCCCCTTACACTTCACCTCTTTCGAAGTGCCGCAGAAATCACGCGAAAAAACCGAAGAGAAGAAGATACAATTCAACCGCATGCTGAACGAAGGAAAGACAATCCGACTGAAATACAACGAGAACTCGTTTCTCATTTCCTTTATCTCCGTCTCCTACCAGTATCAGCAGGACATTCAATACAGTTACCAACTGAAAGGCTTCGAACAGAACTGGAGTGCCCCGACCAAGGAACTTGGTATCCGATACACCAACATTCCCCCCGGCGACTATACTTTCCACGTGAAAAGCATGAGCAAGAACGGCGGCCGGCAACTGGACGAGCAAACCATCCGCATACACATAGCGCAGCCTTACTGGAACACCACCCTTGCCTGGCTGATATACATCATCCTGCTGGCGGGAATCACCTATTTCGTATGGCGTTTCTTTGCCAATAAAATGGAGAAGAAGCACTTCTCCGAAAAGATACAGTTCTTCATCAACACCGCCCATGACATCCGCACTCCGGTGACGCTTATCATGGCTCCCCTCGGCGACCTGAGCAAAGAAGAAGGGCTCTCCAAAGAAGGAAAAAGATACCTGCAAATCGCCCGCAAGAACACAGAGAAGCTGTACAATCTGATTGCGCAGCTACTCGACTTCCAAAAGATAGACACCACCCACCTCACCCTGCAAGTAGCCGAATACGACTTGAAATCGTACTTACAGGAAAAGGTTCTCAGCTTCCAGACACTCTGTGAAAGCAAGCAAATCCGTATGCAACTGCTTCTGCCGGACTCTCCCGTCTCCCTTTGGATGGACAAGGACAAAACGGACAAAATCTTCGACAACCTCTTCTCGAACGCAGTGAAATACACCCCTGCCGGCGGAGAAATCACCGTCAAAGTGGAGCAGAACGACAAGAAGATAACCATCGCAGTGAAAGACAACGGCATAGGTATCCCGCGCAAAGCGCAGCGTTATATCTTCTCCAACTTCTACCGTGCCGAAAATGCCGTCAATTCCAAAGAGACGGGCAGCGGCATCGGTCTGCTCCTTACCCGCCGCCTTATGAAACTGCACAAAGGACACATCTCTTTCAGCAGCAACGAGGGAGAAGGTTCCACCTTCCTGCTCACTTTCCGCAAGGGCAACCGCCACCTGGCGAAATACATCGTCCCTGCTAGGATAGACACTTCCATCATTTCCGCCACCGAACCGGTTACGGAAGTCATCGAACCGTCCGACTTGTTATCCGACGTTCCTGACTTGTCCGACACCGACTTGTCCGACACCGACACAAACAACGCCCCGCAAACGGACAAATCCAAAGAACGGATAATGATAGTAGAAGACAACGACGAACTCCGCTTCTACCTCAAAAAGACATTCGCTCCTATCTATTCCGTCATCGACAAGCCCGACGGCGAATCGGCTCTCGAATACTTGAAAGATAAGTCCGTAGAACTAATAATCTCCGACGTCATGATGCCCGGCATTCAGGGGGACGAACTCTGCCGCCGTATAAAATCGGACTTCGCCACCTCGCATATCCCCGTCATCCTGCTGACTGCCAAGACAGAAAAAGACGCCATCCTCGAAGGACTGGAAAGCGGTGCGGACGACTACCTGACGAAACCTTTCGACACGGAAATCCTAAAGACTAAAATCAAAGGAGTATTGCAGAACCGCAAAATTATGCGGGAGTATTTCCTCTCTCATTCGCTCAGTCCTGTTCCTGCTGCCGCTACTCCAAACGAAGAAAAAGAAAACGCAGAATGTGCCGCCAGTCTCTTGTCCCCCATGGACAAGGAATTTCTCGAACGCTGCACCAGACTCGTCACGGAGAACCTGGCAAACCCGGACTTCACCATCAACCAACTCTGCCGCGAAGTAGCACTCAGCCGCACCCTGTTCTACGAGAAGCTGAAAGCCCTGACAGGACAAGCGCCCACCGAGTTTATCAAACTGCTGCGTATGACGGAAGCCGCCAATCTATTAAAACAACAGATTCCGGTGCAGGAAGTCGCCCTATTGGTAGGCTTCACCGATGCAAAGTATTTCAGTACGGCATTCAAGAAGCATTACGGAGTCTCGCCAAGCAAGTTCCTCTAAAACATGAAGTTGAACTACGAATCTATAGATAACCAATGAGCTGTGTTAAATAGCCTATATATCTTGTATATACAATACATATATTACACCTTTGCAGCAAATACTTAAAATTATGGCAGCATCACATGACAAAAGCCTGGAAGCTTTTATCGAAAACACTTCAACAGCTAAAGCTGATAATATAAGTGTGGAAGCTTCAACCAACCCAAGTCCAAGTGGCGACTCATGGTTTGATGACCCTAAAAACATGGAATCCGTCATGCGTGGAATCGAAGATGCGGAACAGGAAAAAACCAAAGCCTATTCAATGGATGAAATCAAAAATCTGTTAGAGGTATGATTTATAATGCACTATACATGAAGATACATTGGTATATTAATTCATGATGATACTGTTTATGAACTAGTCCGATTTTATTCTCTTGAATATCATACACAATTTCTTTAACCAACAAGTGCGGCAGGTAGTTCGTACTAAAGCAAGTTCTTTTTCCAACTTCTGCACTTGGCCGCATTGTTTCTTCCATTTATCCTGTAGTTCATCATACAGGTATTTTGCCGATTTATATACTATGATATCTTTGTCCTGCTTGCCCAAGAGCGACAGGTACATTGAACAAAGTTTGGAATGGTCTATACAATACCGTTCCAGTTTATCAACATACATCAGTGTTAACCCATTCTTATTCCGGTTTACAAAATCCTGAACGCTTTCGTCATCTATGATGTCAACACCGGGTCTTTCGTAATCCACGGTGATTTCCCGCATTGCTATCAAAACCCAGACATATTCTGTCTCATATCCGTACTTTGCGGCTACTTCCTCTATGCTACTCCATTGTGCCATAACGTTTGTCTTTTATGTGTTATACAATAAAGGGGATGAATAAATAATTTTATTCATATATATTGGAACAACGAGCATCCTCGCCTTTTGCAGTCCGATGGGTGGGGACTGGTTAGGGTATGTTGAGGGTTATGAAACCGACCGGATACAAAAATGACGCGGATGCTGTTGCACCATTATCTCCACTCGAGGTCTTAGCATACCCTTAGAAAGATAATGATAACAACAGACATCCACGCCAATCGTTTATATATAACACATCCATCAAGGATATGTTTATATACCATCATGCACGTGGAATATCTGTTGAATCATCTCTCCTCTATAGGAAATTGCTAAGTTTCGAGTGAGAGAGATAATACATAATATATTCCATTATGAAATACAAAGCGCCTTCTGCCTATTTCATCACGCTGATGGGCTAAAAGCGTATGACAAAGATAGATATTTTTTTTGAACTACATCGGAAATACGGGAATAAATATAAGAAGTTCAGTATTAAACGTGAAGCAGATAGACAAAGAGCTATATTTCTTACCCTTGGCTGTAGAAAGATACACTCCAAGTAGAGATATACACTCCAAAAAAAAGTTTGCACGATTTTACCCTCATACCCTCATAAATCTCCTCAAATCCCTTATTCATCGTAACTTCAACTATGAGAGCAAGTCATATTAGCACCCTGATAGTAAAAGTTACCCTAAGGGTTGTATCACCCAAAGTCCCTACGAAACATAGGATATACTACCGCTATACTTCCATTATCCCGCCTTTATTCTTACATTAAGTCACCGATATAGTTAGTTTACCACGGCCGTGGTAACTATTCGTCACAGCCATGAAGAGCTCTCGTCACGGCCGTGGTAAGAAGTCACCACGGCCGTGACAAATGAATGATATCGGTGACTTAAGTAAGCATTCGGCCTTGTGCGTGTTTCTTTCCAAGCTATAATAAAGCCAAA
>ERZ779623.62-NODE-62-length-73195-cov-10.658832_pt1 | contig 73195 bp, 78 predicted proteins | sample MGYA00514189_ERZ779623 | MGnify/ENA primary metagenome ERZ779623 (study PRJEB29562, sample SAMEA4376712) | mouse gut metagenome | isolation source: Cecum | study: EMG produced TPA metagenomics assembly of the A DSS colitis mouse model was used to assess the... | reverse complement strand
CATTTCTCATATTCATCCCCCTACAATCCTTATTTTGTTGCGACGCCGCAACGCTGCTGCCATTTCTGCAATAGTGTTAGAAAGAAACAATTTCAGTTTTCCTGTGTATCTTCGATTTTACTTCCGGCATATGGACAATTGTTTAACATATCCCACAAGTTGGTCAGCTTAGTATTCACAAGCCCTTCTGGCCATTCCTTGGTCAGATAAAATACACTGTTCTTTGCTGATTTCACCATCCTTCGCAGCTCGTTTAATTCTTCGCATTCCGCCGGGGTTATTTCCCTTTTAGGTCTCAGATATTCCTCAATCTCATCTATTTGCTTTTCGATCCTACCCATTTTATTAAAATATCTGTCATAGCCGCTGTCGTCATAATCGCGCTGGGCTTCATGATAATCTGCCCGAATCTTTTCCAAAACATTATTAAGCGTCTTTTGCTTATAACGCTCCACTCTTTCAATATATTTGTTCATTGTTTCACTTCCTTAAATCCTTATTTTTTTAGATCCTCCAACTTCATTTTCCTGGAACGTGTCTCTGATACATCCCCATGTATGGGGCACGGCGGAATCTTGCTTTAGCATCCTCCGTCGTGCTGTTCTCCTGTTCTTTCTGTTTCAGTCGGAGGAAACGCTTTTTCTGGTCATCCATCATGTCTTTTGCCGTTACTTTCTTCATGCCCTCACTCCCCCAAATGCATGGCTTTATCAGTTTGTTCCGCTGCGGGCTGGTAACACATGCGTATACATTCCAGCGCGATCTTGTAGTTCCTCCTCTTTGCCGTATCCTGACCCATCCCGGCCATACGCGAATACTCCATGGCAAAAAAACTGATTGCATTCTTTATTTCGATATCCGTATATGGACACTCCCCGCCTGTTTTTATATCTGATTCTTCTGTTTCCTTCTGTTCCATGTCCCCCGTCAGTTCCCTGTATTCGCCATCTATCACATTGTCGATGTCTGTATTGACATCACTGTCCTGTGCACCCTTATCCTCCTGTCCTGCAGGCATGACTCCCTGAAGGTCTGACACCCTGGCCTGCCCGGGTACCGGCATATATGGGACAGCCTGTCCTTCCTCTCCCTGTCCGGGTTGCAGCGTCGCAACAGGTTCTGCCTCCGGCATGCCGGTGTCCGGCACGGGATCCGGTTCTTTCCCTGCGCTTTTCTGGCACTGTACCAGATCCATCCCCTGTGTTTTATCTATCAGTTCCTGGTACGTGTATGATATTATCTCTGCTTTCCCTTTTTCATAGCTCCTCAGCTTGATCCCCTTGTCAGCGTCATAAAAAAATATGATGTTCACGCCGTCCCTGTGTGTCATGCTTCCGGAGGGACTTATTTCCTCTGCAGCGATCTCAGGCGTTACCAGCCCCGCCGCCACCCTGCGGTAAAGATCCGGGTTCTCCCTCCAGAACGACACCAGTATTTTTTCAAACGGATCCGCAGGTCCCGTTTCCGGTGCCCCGCTGTCCGCAGCGTCCCCTGCCTCCCCTGCTGCCATCTGCACCAGCGGGAGGCTGTTTTCCCGTTCTTCCTTCTCGATCTGTCTCTGTGCCCTCTCCGCCTTTTTCAGCTCCTGCACCTGGTCTACCGTCGTGGCAGCCGTGACCAGCTCCATGTCGTCCTCATCCACGTTCAGCATCTCCTGTATCTTGCTGCGCCCATACCCTTTGTATTCCGGCTTTATCTCCCTGCTGCACCCGTCTACGGAAAACTTCGTGTTGATATTCATAAATCGGCTGACCGTGGCTTTCGACAGCCCGAACGCGCCAAGCCCGAACCCATAGATGTCGCCGTAGTTTTCCTGCATGTAAAGCTGTCTGTCCCTTACCTGTTTCAGGATATAGCCGATCACGATAAAATTCTCCGCAGTCTCGTCCAGCTTCCCCCTCAGCTCTTCCTTGTAATCCTCATAGTCCTGTTTTTCAACCAATCCCGTCTGTTCCATTGCTTCCTCCTATCCAGCCGTCCCCACACGGATCTCTACCCGTTCCTTCATCATCCTGTCTGCTGTTTCCCGGGCTTCCCTGACTGCCTTTTCCAAAAACACCCTTACGCCTTCCGGCGCTTCCCTGTTGTACGCCGTACGGTTCTGCACCACCCTGAACCCCCCGCCGTACTCCTGGATCTCTACCGTGCAGAACGACCTGTCCGGCTCCTGTCTCCGCCTTATAAATAATATGATGCACCTGCCCCCGAGCACCCTGTCATAATACGTGGCGACACAGTTATGCTGGGCATGCCCCTCATGCTTGAAATCCAGATAGCACTCCGGGACCTTTATGAGGAAATCATCATCGCTGTAGCAGAAAGCCTTCCTGATCTCCGCCGCCTTCCTGCGCATGATGTCATCCTTTGCCCGCATCCTCTCCGCGTCTGCCCTGTCCTCCTTTGCCGTTAACACTGCTGCTGCCTCGTCGTGCGCCCTTGTCATGTCCTGCGGGAAGAACACGGACCTGTCATGCAGGTCCCAGCCCAGCCTCCGCGCCATGTCAAGGTAATCTGTCCACAGGCGCAGGAATTCGCCATGGCTGTCATCCACGCCTGCCCCGCACAGGTACCGTATGATCCGGTTCGGTGTCTGTACATTGATGTAATCCAGTATACAGTGGACTCCCGTGTGCCTGTCGAACCATTCTACCTGCCTGTCCTCCAGGCAGACCCCCATACCTGCCGCCTTCTGTATGATGCGCACCTGCTGGTCAGTGGCATCCAGACGCGCCGCCTGCCGTATGTCCTCCTTTGTCATGCCCAGCAGCGTCCAGGGTTTCATCCCGGCCTGCGGGCGCGAGACCTCCGCAAGACCGTTCCAGAAATCTTTTGCTATGCGCTCCCGCACAAACCGCCTCAGCCCCATTTTCCATAATGCCTCATATGGGAATCCCGTTTCCATGTCGTCAAGCAGCCTCATGACATTGATCCTTTCCGTACCCATGCCCTTTACAATCTCCGCAGCCGGGACATACTGCAGCGGGGTGCCTTTCAACAGCTTTTTAATATTTCCGGTGTACAGCACGCTGTCCGCATACCCGTAATTCCCGCAGCCGCACCTGTAGCGGTTCACAGTCCCGCCCTCGCACCACCTGCTGATCCCGGTATGCCGGAACAGTCCCCACTCGTAGATCCTCATGGTCTGTTGCATACGGCCCATGACAAACAGTACCCTCTGATCCTCATGTAAGGTTATCCCGGGAACGTAATAATCCTTGCGGTATGCGCTCATCGCCACCCGGAACTGCCTGTATACATAATGGACGCCGTCCGTGCATTTCTGCAGTATGGCAGCCGTTGTACGGTATTCCGTGTGCTGCTGCTTTTTCCAGCTCTTGTATGTGGCACTGCACCCGCACTGTCGGCATCTCCCCGTCTGGCCGTGCCTTACACCGTCAGGGACCGGTACATGCAGCCGGCAGTGCGTGCAGTACCCCGTCCTGGTCTCCTTTGTGTAAAATACGCTGTGTTCCAGCACCCTGTCATTGACAAATTTCATCCAGTCCGCGGGAAGGCTGTCCGGCACCATGCCCATGTAACTGTCTATCGCATCCGTCACCAGCCTGTGTTTCTGTGACAGTTCGGTCTTCCTGATCCCTGCCTGGAAATCAAGGACTGCCGTCTCCACATCGTTCATGCAGCCCGTATAAAGATACCTGTTTACCATGCCCAGTGTCTCTTTCGATGCATGGTTCCGCCCGCGGTATGAATAACTGTACCTGTCATCGCATGTCTCGAGCATGTCGATCTTCGCGCTGCTCCATTTTTCATGCACCATGTCCCAGCTTGCAAAGTCCTTCTTTTCACGGTCAAGGAATATGCGGAACCTCGGATCCTTCCTTCCGAAAGCAAGGTCCCGCCGCGTGAACAGGTCGACCTCCAGGATCTCCCTGTTTGCGGATGTCATTGCCCGGAAATAGTACCTGCTCTCGTATTCCGTGTATGTATCGATACCGTCCCACCTTCCTGCCCGCCTTTCCGTCCCCGTGTCCTTCTTTGCCGTCTCCAGCATCCTGCGCGTGGCTGTCAGCGGCTTTTTGCCAAGTAGTCCCGCCTTCCTCATTTTCCGGCACCTCCCGTCCCAAGGTAGTATTCCCTTATCAGCTTTTTGGCTGTCCCCATTCCGGGGATCCCCATCTCTACCGATGCATTGCTGATCCCTGCTGCCTTTATGATATCCTTCTCTACTTTGTACCGCGCCCGGAAAGACCATCCCAGCAGGCTCCCGATGCAGGCTTTCAGGCTCTTTCCCTTCCTGCGCACTGCCTGCGCAAATGTCTTGTCGTCACTGCACAGTGTCCTGATGTATTCCACCCAGTCCGCGATGATCTCCACCGGCTTGAGCCCTGCCGCCTCCACATCGATCTTTCCGAGCGCTGCCGTTGCAGCGTCGCAACAGAGATCTTCCGTAGTGCCGTCAAGGTACATGTCCGCAAACGCCCTGTCGATGCCGTTCTCCTCCGCAAGTTTGTAGAGGTTCTCTTTATCCCCCTCGCTTTTCAGCCCCCCGGCAGCAGTGTTGATCTCCTCCATAGAATCCATTTCGCCAAATATGTCATACATACTGTTTTCTCCTTTCTCCCGGTCCGGAGTGTAACATCGCCGGACTGGGACTTTGCCGTGACTCCTGTTCCTGTGATATATAATCCCTTTACAGGGCAAAAGGCTACTCTGCCCCGTGGACCGTTTGTATATGACAGATATGGTCCATGTCCCAGTAGACGTTCTTGTTGTCAAAGCTCCCGCCGCTCACTTTCAGGAGCCCGCGCGCGGGAAGTGTCACGTATCTCTCGATCAGGTCGATCGCCGACTGCGCATCATGGCACACTGCCACAAAATTATCCGCATCCATCATGTCGCAGAGGAACTCCCGCTGCTCCTGCGTCGTCACATTCCGTCCATATTTCATTTCCACGTACAGCGCATGGTATCTTCCATGTGGGTAGGGCAGGTGTATGTCGGATATCCCCCGCTTGACTCCCATGCGTTTCAGTCTCCCTGCCTCGCTGCCCCTGCGCGCACCGCCGTTCGGTATGTGGTGCAGCCACCTCAGCTCCGGATAGCGGCATTCAGCCCCCGCCGCCCAGTCCATCACGCGGATCTGCTCCGTGTCCTCTCCACGTTTCATGTCTTTTAAACCCATTTTCATTCCTTCCCTTCAATGTTATTTACTATTCGAAAATACCGCCTTTGCGGATCCCGGTCTCCAATATCCCGGTCATCTCATGCCGTCTGCCATATTCAACCTTTACCACATGCACCCCGCATGCTGTAATGAGATCCTCCCAGCCCGGGGCGTCGACGATCATGCCGCCCCCGGCTTTCTTATATCCGTTATCCCTCCATGTCTCCGTCCAGCCGTTTTCAAATGCCCTGGCTATATATTGCGAATCAATATGGAATGTAACCTCGCAGGGATATCTCATCCGGGCCAGCGCCTCTTTCATGGACCTCAGAACGATGCTGTTCTGGGTGATGCGGTCATCCGTCTGTCCGTATCCGTACCGTGGTATGCCGTTGTACATAAGGGCATACGCATACCGGGCTCCGTCCGCGACAAACCCTTTTACCGTGTGTGTTATGTATATGTCAACATGTTTCAGCATCACGTCGTCATCACCTCCTCCCCGCTGCACCTGCCTGCCTTTCCGCTCCTTTTCCCCGGACCGGTATCCTTCCTTTTCCGGTGCATGGTCAGATAGATGCTCCATGTCCCCGTCACCTCATTGTAAACATGGCGGCAGGTGTCCAGCGCATATTCTTTGTACCTGCCCTCGAAAAACTTCCTGGTGTCCTCACAGTCCGCCGGCTGTCTTACGATCCGGAGGATGTCCCTCCGGCTGTAGGCATGGTCATTTGTCTTCTCGTGCGGCTGTATGAGGTTCCGTGACTGCCTCCACCGGCGCTTTCCCCCTGATGCAGGATCCACGATGTCGCCTGCTGCCACTTTTGTACCTTCCAGATCCGCAAGTGACAGCTGTCCCTCTGTGCGTCCGTCCCTGTAATCTTTCAGCACCCGTTTGGTTATGTATCTCACCAGCCCCTCGATCCCCTCATTGTCAAACTTGAGCGTCTCCGTCGATGCCATTCCCAGAGCTTCGGCGTTCTTTCCACGGCCTGTATACCAGAGGCTCTCCATCGTGTCCCTGTCCAGCCCGCCGCTGATCAGCAGGTGATGGTGCGGTCTCCCCTGTCCGTCGAACCCCTCGTCGACACAGATCCACCTTGCCGGGGGCAGCACCTTCTTTTTCCGCCTGTCATTTACCTTCCTGAGATAGCTGTCCACATATTTCTGTCCCTGCCCGAGTGTGTCCGGCAGCCACTTGTCGTTATAAGTCAGATCCAGCCTGTAGTCATATCCCGTAAAATTACATTTGCACAGCTGGTTGAGGTGTCTTTGTGCATTCCTGAAATTCAGCCGCTCCTGCTTCGGAAGGCTCCTCTTCCTTTTCTTCCCCCTCTGTCCCGGGGTGCCCTTGCACATTGTAATGTCAACTTCCCTATAGTACGTCTTCGTACCTTTGCCACAGTGTATTATTTTCTGTCTTACCATACCCCGCCCCTATAGTTCGTATCTAAAGATAATACTGTATACAAGCCCGCAAGTCCCGGTTCCTGCGGTTGTCAATTTTTTTACGGTTCCCCTATCTGCTGACTGCGCATCTTAATATCTCTGCCATGTCATGTGCATCCACATACGGCACCGGTCTGTCCTGCAGGATACATTCCCACTGTGCCCTGTGTACCTTGTCACGGTCAAACAGCCCCTTTTCGTCCGTCTCTTCCGTGTTCGCATTCCCGAAGAAAAAGTTCCGCATCTCCCTGTCCATCTCCAGGAACACTGCCACGGAAGACGCCGTATGATACGCGAACATTGCGCGTGCGTACTGCCTGCCGGCATACAGCTCGTTGAATTTGTCCCCCAGGCTGCAGAGCTTGTCTATAACGCCTGCCTCATCCCTGCACAGCATTGCGGCTCCCCCTTTCCTTTTGTATTAAATATGTTGTTTCAGATATACGGCCGGATCGATCAGGCACTCATATGACACGCCGCATATATCTGCCAGATTGTCTGTCATAACTTCCTTCGCCTGGTCGCACTGCCCCAGCCTGGCAATAATATTTCTTACGGTGAGGCTATTATCTTCTATCTCTGACGTCCCCAGGATTATGTACGGATCATCATTGTAGACATTTATGATATTCTCTCCTGATTCTGTCACCACCCGCCTGACCCCCTCGTCTGCATAGGGAGTCAGCTGTTCAATCAATTCCCTTGCTGTCATCTGCTGCCACTTCCTTTCCTATTTGATTTTTGAAATTTCATAGCGTTTTTCCTGAAAAAAGGTAAAAAATAAAAACACTGCATCAAAATGCCCTGTCTATCCCTGTTTTTCCTTTCTTAATCTCTCACGTTCCTTCTTTTTCTTATATGCATCCAACTCTGTGCGGTATATGATATATTTGTATGTTTTCAATCGGTCATCATACTCCACATCTCCGATTTGAATTTCCCCGCTCTTCATCCCATCACGAACAGTAACCAAGTGGTAATGCAGTTCGTCAGCTGCCTGTGCTACGGGTACCTTTTCAAATAGCCTTTCGCATTTGTCCTTCATATCTGTCCTTCCATTTCTGAAATTTTTTTCTATCTATTGGACTATACACTTTTTATTCCTCCTCTGATAACCGGGGCTGTATCTTCCCGAGATGCCGGTCCAGCTTGTCCCTGTAAATATGATATGTATGGCATTTCCCTCCATTGGCTGCCGGCAGGACAACGCCGATATCAATCAGTCCCCTTTTCATGTATTCACGCATTCCCTGCTTGCTCATGCCGAGCTCCGCAGCCGCCTGATCGGGCGGAACGCGCCTGCTGTCTGTTTTCACTGGCTATCACCCCTCCTTCCCGGTTCCATGCCCTCTGTGCGGGGCACAGGAGCATCGGATCCGATCCGTTCCCGTGCCGCCACTGGCTTTACAAAATAAAAGATTTAGACGGTACACATGAGCGTGTTGTGCACCGCACAGAGGGCATGAAGTATATGTTTTCATTGAATAAACTTACTAACAGTTTGTGTTCCCAAATATGACAGCGTTAATTTGAAACTGCCAATTTTAAAATTAGTTTTAGCGAGCTCTGCTACTCTTTCCGCAAGGCTCGTGTTTCCGTTGCCTGTCCTAGTTTTTTCCTTTTCCAACTGCATTTTCCCCTACCTCCTTTCTCCATTGGCATAAGCGATTCATGCTCTGACTGCTGCCATGTCCTATGCTTTCGTTCTTGTCTTTTTCTACCTCCTGACTTATACTGTATGTACAGGTCACTGCCATGACCAAGTACATAAGAAAGGAGTTTTTATATGGCTGAATATAAAACATATGAAGTATTGTCTCGTCTTAATGAAATATTCCATGATGGATATGACCTTGTTGACATTACCCAGATTGCAGACGACGATTCTTCTGAGTTTCTATCTTTCAATGTCCGCGATGAATATTCTGGCATTGCATATGATTCTGTTGATGCCTATTCTCCAGACGATGATCAGGAGGTTTCCATCACTTTCAAATCAACAGATATTGCTCCGATCCCGCTTTCCTTTTCGGATGTCCACCTTGCCGAATATGCCGTGGAGCGAACCCTTGAATATCTAAAAATACTTCTGAAAGATGAAACCAATACAAGAGATGACATTGCAGCAATAAAATCCGAGTCAGTTAAACTTCGTAATCTTCAAGCCAAACTGAAGAAATTTTTCAAAGACTATTCTAGCTGATATAGAATATTTCATATGTAATTTTGTTTTTCCTGCGGCAGTTTTCTTTTTCGATTACTGCCGCGATTTTATCTTTTAACTCATCTGCATTATCAGACCGAATCGTAACGGTTATATGATTCTTCGGTGATGAATGATGAATTAATGCCACTCTTTTTTGCACCTTTTCCACCTCCCCTCTACTTCGCTGCTGGTTCCTTGTCTTCCACAAATCCTCAAACATCATTGTATCTTGTCTTTTCCGTTCCCCTGCTTTATACTGTACTCACAGGTCACTGCCATGACCGAGTACGAAAGAAAGGAGCATACTGCAATGTCCGAAATCAATGATTATTGTCCTATTGCGGTTAATCCATCGGTGGGCTCGTTTTTCAAAACTTCCACATCGCAAAGATGGCAATCGAACATTTCTTCTCTTCCGTCCTCACCGTAAACCACCATCAGATCTCCGTCTTCACCTTCTTTAAAACTAAGCCCCGGACGAAACAAAACCCGTTCCACATTTTTACGTTCTAACTGTATTAGTTCCCTTTTATGGCGCACTGAGTGCGATTCTGGCGGGCATGCGTGTGATAGATATTCCCTAATTGTCATGTTCCCTCACCTATGCTTCATTGTTGGTTTAAATCAATTTTAATTTGATTTTTCTGGCAAAAAAATATAATCGAGTGGTATTTTATAAAGTTCGCTTAATTGTCGACTTTGAGACATTTTAGGTTCTGACTTCCCCTTTTCCCAGCTGACAATAGTCTGCTTTCCTACTTTAAGGACTTTTGATACATCATTTTGAGTTAGTCCAGCGTTTACTCTTGCTGCTGCCAAACTGATTTTTAACTCTGTCACTTATAATCACCTCCTTGACCATATAACAAGTATAAATCAAATTAAATTTGATGTCAATACTAAAATCAAGTTTTTTTTGATTTTTGGTTGACCAGAATAAAATTATGTTGTATTATACAGATAGTAGCTTAACTTGGAGGTGAACAAATGGTTGATGAGGAACAGAGAAGAATTTTTTCAAAAAATTTAAACAAATATCTCTCATTATACAACAAAACACAAAAAGAAGTGGCTGATGCCATAAACGTCTCTCCACAAACCTTTAATACCTGGTGTCAGGGAATCGCCTTACCGAGAATGGGAAAAGTTCAACGACTCGCAGATTACTTCGGAATTGGAAAAACTGATCTCATTGATGAAAAATTTCCTAACACCTTAACCGCTAATGATGAACGAGACATCGCAAAAGACCTCGACAGAATCATGAGAGAAATACAGAAAGGAGATAACAGTCCTTTATATTACAATGGTGTTGAAATAGACAACGCCTCCATAAATCTACTCCAGAACGCGATCGAGTTTGCTCTCCGGGAAACCAAAAAAGAAAATAAGGTTAAATACAATCCTAACAAGAATAAAAGCAGGTGATGGCATTTGGAAAATATCGAACATAAAATGAAAAGACTTATCCAATATTATAAGCGGATAACCGGAAGCAGCGATCCTGTTAAAATTGCTGAATCTGCCGGAATAAGGATTGCTATTGTGCCCTTGGGTGAAATTGCTGGTAATTATATATTACTAAAGCGTAAACGCTGGATATTCATAAATGATAACATTCCCTTGGACAGCCCGCTTTTTAAAGTGGTAATTGCCCATGAACTGGGGCATGCTCTATTACACCGAAAAGAAAACTGTGCCTTTATAAAAAACCGGACTTTGCTATTGACATCTGGTATTGAGCGCGAAGCAAATCTGTTTGCGGCATATCTGCTTATCCCAGACGATATGCTCCAAGATTTTACCAGTTTCACAAAAGAACAGTTCTGCAGCTGTACTGGTTATCCTATGGAATTAATCGAATTAAGAGTACTTAAAAACTGATGCAATGAAATGAGGGATTATGAGAGGAAGCATTTTAAAGAAAAATATAAAATATTTTTTTCTTGGTATTTGGACTTTATATTTTGTGCCTGGCTTTATTAAGCATTCTGCAAATTATGGATTAGATGACTGGATCGTTGCTGTTTTGATTGTACTCTTACCCTATTTTATTATTTGGTTCATTGACTATAAGTTGCATAAAGCCAGAACACCAATAGCAGAAAACACTTCTACCGAAGAGCCTGGTTCTTCAGAAACCCTGTCCAGCAATATAGACCCCTGTACTTCTACATGTGTTTCTCCTATTGATATCGAATCATTAATTTCAAATTCAGACGAATCGCCAACCATACAATATGTTGAAACCGGCAATGTTATTTATCATGCTGATGGCAAACCTATTACTGACGAAGAAGTACCTTACCTAATGCAACTTGGATATGAAGAGGCAATAAAGCGAGAACGTGAAAGTACAAATATTAAATTCCACAGAACCTCTCAAGAAGAAGAACTGAGTTTTCGTTTTATGATGAATCATGGGGATGATATTGAAAAACACACTCGCACTTTTGAAAACGCCTATCGCCAGGCAAATTCGGAAAATAATTTAGACAAAAAAATAGCACTGCTGCAAAATGTAATTGATCTGTATGAAAAAGAAAAGAAATGGTTCTACAGGACAAAAGGCGGAACAATTTATTTTCAAGATTATTATGAACATCTACATAATTCACCCAATGAGGATTTTTCATATATTGATTCCGTAAAAGATTCTTTGGAATATATTGTTCATAAACGGGACTGCATTATACCAGAAATACTCCAATTAGCAACTTCCGCGAACGGCATTATGCAAAAAGATATTTATACTTACTTCCCTGATGAGTCAAAAGCAGATATACAAAAAATTATTCGTGAGTTGGAAAATGATAACCTAATCAATCGAACAAAGAAAGGTAATACCTATCTTTTAACATTAAATCACTAAAATAAGAAAGCGAGGACTTTTATGAAAAAGAAACTAATTGGAACCTTGTTGGCACTATCCATTATCTGTTCTACCAGCACTACCTGCTATGCCGGAGAATGGCAGACTAATACCAACGGTAATTGGTATCAAAATGATGATGGCACAAACCCGGCAAACACCTGGCAGCTCATTGATGGAAAATGGTATTTCTTTGATTCGGACGGCTACATGGAAACTGGATGGGTTAAAGTAGGCGAAAACTGGTATTACTGTGAACCCACAGGCGAAATGCGGTTTTCAGAGCTTGTGACAGATGTTTTTACCTTTACTTTCGATGCATATGGAATCTGCACAAACTTTTATGAAAATACAATTCCCTCCACGCAGGCTGGATGGGCAAACTACGGCACATCCTCACTTTCCACATGGACTGATGCTATCCTGGCTGGAAACATTGTTTACTATAACGGTTCCTATTGGGCAGTTCCTGATTATGTGAACATGGTGAGTAATGAAGTCATTGTATATGAGCATGATATAGCTACCGACAACGGACAAAGTGTAACCCCTGTCAATCGGTTCTCTCTTCTGGATATCAGCTTCTAACAACGTATTGAAGCCCTGAGAAAACAATGGCACTAAAACAAGGAGGTACTAGATGTTCTTCTTTTTCTTTGACGAGTATTCTGATCTTCCAGGTAATCCATTACCTGACTCATCACAAAATACAAATGAATCGCTTTTCGAATCGATAAAACATACTAACGAATACGGACAGGAATTTTGGTACGCCCGCGAACTGCAAGCTGCCTTAGAGTACACTGAATGGCGCAACTTCAAGAAAGTAATTGAGAAAGCAAAAACAGCCTGTATGGGTAGCGAAAATGACGTACTGAACCATTTTGTTGACGTCAACAAAATGGTGAACATGGGTTCCGGTAGTGAGCGTGAGATCGAGGACTTTCAGCTTTCCCGCTATGCCTGCTACCTGATTGTCCAAAACGGCGACCCGCGTAAAAAGGTTATCGCTATTGGACAGACATATTTTGCCGTAAAAACACGCCAGCAGGAGCTTATTGAAAACTATGATAATCCGAGCGAAGATAATAAGCGTCTTTCCATCCGAAATGAAATGAAGGTGCATAATAAATCTTTGGCAGAAGCTGCTCAACAAGCCGGCATCACCGAATCAAAAGACTATGCTATTTTTCAGAACAAAGGTTATCAGGGACTATATGGCGGACTAACCCGCAAGGATATCCATGAACGGAAAGGCTTGAAAAAAAGCCAGGACATTCTTGATTTTATGGGTAGCACCGAACTTGCCGCTAATCTCTTCCGGGCAACACAGACTGACGAAAAACTCAGAAGGGAACATATTACCGGAAAAGACGCTGCGAACAAAACGCATTACGAAGTTGGAAAGAAGGTTCGGGATACTATCAGGGATATCGGCGGTACCATGCCTGAGAATCTGCCAACCCCCTCCAAGAGCATAAAACAGCTTACAAGGGCACAGCAGAAAAATATAAAAAACAATAATAAAGGTAAAAATAATGAAAATAAAACTTGAAAAATCTGCAATTAAATACTTGAAAGGATTGCAAAAGCCCCAGCGTGATTTAATATTATCCGCAATTGAAAAACTCACCCATCATCCTGCCGAGGGTGACATTAAACCCATGAGCGGCTATAAAGACGGGCGTTACCGCCTTCGCGTCGGAAAATACCGGGTTATCTACAAATACATAAATGAATCTGATATTGAAATCCTCAATGTAATGGATATCGGAAGTCGTGGAGATATTTATAAATAACATTCCCAGATTAGGAGGTCTTATTATGAGTGAAACTATCAAACAAACCATAAATATGTTAGAGATGCTGCCTGATCAGGAGCAAAGTCTCGCACTGGAAATTGTAAAGCGCCTTGTCCTTGCATGGGATCCTGATTTTACAAAACTTACACCAGAAGAACGCAGACGCCTGGAAGCTGCCGAAAACGGCGAATATCTAGATTTGGAAAGCATTGAATGGAATAATATTGATTCAGACTGAGGAAGAAAACACTGAGAAAATTGCGACGTCGCAACAACGAAAAAGGGCATCTGTGATTGCAACACAAACGCCCATGATACTGTACACCCGGCTGACCGGAATATGGTACAATACTACCTAACCACTCCTATCGTACCACATTTCGGACAGTTCTTCAAGAACTTTTAGGAGGCTGTTTCATTATGGCTTTAATTTTATGCCCGGAATGCGGACATTCCGTCTCAGACAAGGCGATCTCCTGCCCATCCTGCGGATATCCCATCCATATTCCGACACCCGTTTCCACCGAACTGATTCCCAGACGCAAACCGAAGAGACGCCGCAAGCTCCCCAACGGATCAGGAAGCATCAAGCACCTGTCTGGTAAGCGTGCACGACCATGGGCTGCCTATCCCCCGGTGACAGAATTTACCCTGAAAGGTTCACCTGTCCTTGGCGCTGCCATAGGTTACTTTGAATCGTACAATGACGCCTATCAGGCACTAATGCTGTACAATAATGCTCCAGGCGATATCCGGAGATCCAACGTATCGTTCGCGGAGCTGTGCGCTGCCATGCTCTCCAACCGCGGAGGAAACAGATCATCGGAACACATTGATATCACGTTCGCGGAGCTGTATGATCAGTATTTTGATCAAAAATATGAAAAGTCCAAAAAGAAACTGTCCAATGCTTCCAGAGGATCCACTCGGGCTGCTTTCAACAACTGCAAACAGCTCCATGATAAAAAATTTGTTGATATCAGAAAAGCCGACCTCCAGGAGGTGATAGACACCTGTCCCCTGAAACACTCCAGCCTGGAACTGATCCTGTCCCTTTTCAAGGGAATGTATTCTTATGCGCTGCAGAATGATATTGTAGAGAAAGACTATTCGCAGTTCGTGACTATAAACATACCCGACGATGACGAGCGCGGTGTTCCTTTTTCTGCTGATGCACTTGATCTGCTCTGGCAGCACAGTGACAGGGAAGATGTCGGCATGATCCTGCTGATGATCTACACCGGATTCCGCATCGCGGCATTCCGGAGCCTAACATACAATGAGACGGAACAATATTTTCAGGGCGGTGTGAAAACTGCTGCCGGGAAAAACAGGATCGTTCCCCTGCATCCCGCCGTGCAGGGATTTGCCAGATCCTTCGCCGATCAATATTGTTCCGGCAGTAAGACTTTCTCCGCACATACATGCCGCGCCAGCTTCCACGCGACGCTCTCCTCCCTGGGACTGTCCCTGTCCGGTGCCGGAACAAAACATACGCCTCACGACTGCCGTCACACCTTTTCGTGGCTCTGTGACAAGTATGGCGTTGATGACCTTTCGAAACATCTCCTGATGGGACATTCACTTGGAAATGATGTAGAAAAGTCCGTGTACGGACATCGGACGGTTGAAGAACTGCGCACCGAAATCGAGAAAATACAGGTGCCTGACTGCAGATAAATTTGTCACTAATTTGTCGCTAACCGTTTCTTATCGGGCAATTTTATCCATATCTTTTTACACCCAAGAAAGCACCGCAAAGCCTTGTAAATACTGACTTTTCCTTCGAATTACAAGGCTTTGCAAAATATTGAATTTTTAAAAAGTCCTTAAACACTCAAAGAAAAACCACCGTCCGGACGCCCGCCCAGACAGTGGTTTTATTTCATCAGAAAACATTATTTCAATTTTGCAACATCGATCCGCGCGATCGAGCGCATCAGGGCTGCCTCGGCTCTTGCGACATCAACGCTGCCGCCGCGCTCCGCAAGCCTTCCTTCCGCCCGCTGCTTTGCAGCATTGGCGCGCGCCTCGTCGATCTCGCCGGGCCACTCGATGATCTCTGCAAGGATCGTGATCTCCTGCGGCAGTATCTGTACGAATCCGGCATGAAGCGCTGCATTTCTCACCGTGTCGCCCTGTGTGATCGCAAGAATACCGGGCTTCACGATGACTGTGAGCGGTGCATGACCGGCGTAGACACCGATCTCACCCTCTGTTGTATTGAATTCGACCATATCCGCCTCTTCATTAAAGAATTCGCGGTCCGGCGTCACGATCGTTAGCTTGAACTTCTCTGCCATAGCAGCACCTCCATTTTCACAAACATTGAAGTTTCAAAAAGAAGAACGCCGCTCTCTGGCGTTCTTCCTGGGCGTAAAGAAACTCTTGGCGCCCCGTCCAATGGCGGGGCGTCTTTAGAGTTTCTTTACGCCCTGGCTACTACGTCATCAATTGTTCCGGCATTGAGGAAATGTCCCTCCGGGATATCGTCATGCTTCCCTTCCATGATCTCCCTAAAGCCTCTGATCGTCTCTGCGATCGGCACATACTTACCCGGCATACCTGTAAACTGCTCCGCCACATGGAACGGCTGTGACAGGAATCTCTGGATCTTTCTCGCGCGGTTCACGGTGATCTTGTCTTCCTCCGACAACTCATCCATACCGAGGATCGCGATGATATCCTGCAGCTCCTTGTATTTCTGGAGCACCTGCTGTACGCCGCGCGCCACCTCGTAGTGCTCCTGACCAACGATACGCGGATCGAGGATCCTCGATGTGGACTCGAGCGGATCGACCGCCGGATAGATACCGAGCTCCACGATCGAACGCGAGAGAACGGTCGTCGCATCCAGGTGCGCGAACGTCGTCGCCGGCGCAGGGTCCGTCAGGTCGTCGGCAGGCACGTACACCGCCTGCACCGATGTGATGGAACCATTTTTTGTCGAAGTGATACGCTCCTGCAGGGCGCCCATCTCTGTCTGCAGTGTCGGCTGATAACCTACGGCAGAAGGCACACGTCCAAGCAGCGCAGAAACCTCGGAACCAGCCTGTGTGAAACGGAAGATATTGTCGATGAAAAGAAGCACATCCTTTCCACCTTTGTCGCGGAAATACTCCGCCATTGTAAGACCTGTCAGACCAACCCTCATTCTCGCCCCGGGCGGCTCGTTCATCTGTCCGAATACCATGGCGGTCTTGCTGATAACGCCTGACTCCGTCATTTCATTGTAGAGGTCATTTCCCTCTCTCGTGCGCTCGCCTACGCCTGTAAATACGGAGAATCCGTCATGCTCATTCGCGATGTTCGTGATCAGCTCCTGGATCAGGACTGTCTTGCCCACGCCGGCGCCGCCGAACAGACCGATCTTACCGCCTCTCTGGTAAGGGCAGAGGAGATCGACGACCTTGATCCCTGTCTCGAGCATTTCCGTCGACGTCGCCTGCTCCTCGAACGAGGGCGCTGGTCTGTGGATCGGCTCGTAGCCCTGTGCCTCCGGAGCCGGTTTGTTATCTATCGGTTCGCCAAGTACGTTAAACATACGTCCAAGTGTACTCTCACCCACAGGAACCGTGATCGGCGCACCTGTCGAAACAGCATCCATCCCTCTCACAAGTCCGTCAGTAGGTCCCATGGCGATACATCTCACTGTATCATCACCCAGATGCTGTGCAACCTCGATCGTCAGCTCAGTGCCATCACTTCTTGTGATCTTCACTGCATCGTTCAACTCCGGAAGCTGCCCTTCGCTGAACTTCACATCAAGAACCGCACCGATAATCTGGGTAACTTTACCAATTATCTTATCTGCCATCTTTTTGTTTCCTCTCTATCATACTTTTGAGCTTACTATTGATTATTTAGTGCAAAGAACGCCCGACTTTGGCGTTCTTTTAACGCCCGACTTTGGCGTTCTTTTAACGCCTGGCTTTGGCGTTCTTTTAACGCCTGGCTTTGGCGTTCTTTTTACGCCTGGCTTTGGTGTTTTTTAACGCCTACTTTGGGCGTTCTTTTAACACCTAGCTTTGGTGTTCTTTTAACACCTGCCCTTGGGTGTTCTTTTAACGCCTGCCCTTGGCGTTCTTTTTACGAAACTTCGATATTTATGATATTGCCTGCGCACCCGCGATGATCTCTGTCAGCTCCTGCGTGATCGCACTCTGGCGCGCCCTGTTATAGAGCAGCGACAAGCTCGAGATGATCTCGTCTGCATTGTTGGTCGCATTGTCCATCGCCTGCATTCTGGCTGCGTTCTCACTCGCGACAGCCTCGATCATCGCCCCGTAGATCAGGCTTGTGATGTACTTCGGGATGATCAGTTCGATCGCGTCCTCTGTCTCAGGCTCAAAATCCAGCACAGCCTTGTCATCATCGCTGCGCTCGTCCTCGATCTGAATGGGAAGCAGCTTCAGTCTGGTCGGGATGTGCGTCACAGTATTCTTAAATCCTGTGTAGACAACATAGATCTCACCCACCTTGCCGGTTGCGAAGTCGTCAAGCACCTGATTGCTGATCTTCATGGCATCGGCATAGATCGGCTCCTCGATCGCGTCGGAGTAATCCTCCCCCATCTCATAGCCAAGTCTTGCAAATGTGTCCCTTCCCTTGCTTCCTACCGGATAAATGATCAAATCATCCTTATTCCACTCATTGTCCCTCACAAGCTTGATGATATTGGAATTGTAGCCGCCGGCAAGCCCCCTGCTGCCCGTGATCACGATCACAGCCTTTTTGGGGGAGTTGTTCGCCTTGAGGTACGGATGGTTGATATCCCCTGCTTTGGAAAGCATGGAAACCACCGTTTGATACATGCAGTTGAAATACGTCTTGGACTTCTCTGCACGTCCCTTCGCTCTTTGCAGTTTGACGGTGGAAACAAGCTTCATGGCCTTCGTAATCTGCTGTGTGCTCTGCACAGAACTCTTACGTCTCTTTATGTCTCTCATTGAGGCCATAAATATTCAGTCCCCCCTTCTTTTTACTTAAAGCGTCCTTTGAACTCTTCAATCGTTGCGACGAGCGTTTTCTCGGTCTCGTCCGAGATCACCCTCTCATCCCTGATCGCCTGCGGCACCTGCGGATATTTGGTGTCAAGGAACTCAAAAAGCTCTGCCTCAAATCTGGTGATGTCCGACACGGGCACATCGAGCAGATACTTTCTCGTGGCAACAAACAAAATGATAACCTGATATTCTACAGCCATCGGTTTGTACTGCGGCTGTTTTAAGATCTCCTTGATGCGTGCACCCTGGTCAAGTCTCTCCTTGGTATCCGCGTCAAGATCGGAGCCAAACTGCGCGAACGAGGCAAGTTCTCTGTACTGTGCAAGTTCCGTACGGATCGGTCCTGCGATCTTCTTCATCGCCTTGATCTGCGCGGAACCACCTACTCGCGAAACGGACAGACCTGCATTTACGGCTGGTCTGAAACCGGAATTGAACATCTCCGTCTCGAGGTAGATCTGACCATCCGTGATCGAGATCACGTTTGTCGGGATATATGCGGAAACGTCGCCCGCCTGCGTCTCAATGATCGGCAGCGCCGTGATGGAACCTCCGCCGTACTCCTCGCTCATGCGGCATGCGCGCTCGAGCAGTCTCGAGTGGAGATAGAACACGTCTCCAGGGAAAGCCTCACGTCCGGGCGGACGCTTTAACAGCAGGGAGAGTGTACGGTATGCAACGGCGTGCTTACTCAGATCATCGTAGATGATGAGCACATCCTCGCCGTTCTCCATCCACTCCTCACCGATCGCACAGCCCGAGTACGGAGCAATGTACTGCAGCGGTGCAAGCTCGCTCGCCGTCGCAGCCACGATCGTCGTGTACGCCATAGCGCCAAACTCCTCGAGCGTCTTCACGATGCTCGCGACGGTCGAAGCCTTCTGACCGATCGCAACGTAGATACATTTCATGTTCTGACCTTTTTGGTTGATGATGGTATCTATGGCGATCGCCGTCTTACCGGTCTGCCTGTCGCCGATGATCAGCTCGCGCTGTCCTCTTCCGATCGGAACCATGGCATCGATCGCCTTGATACCGGTCTGCATTGGCGTGTCTACGGATTTTCTGGTGATAACACCGGATGCAACTCTCTCAATCTGACGGTATTTTGTGCTTGCGACAGGACCCTTGCCGTCGATCGGCTGACCAAGCGCGTTCACTACGCGTCCAAGCAGGGCATCGCCCACGGGAACCTCCACAACACGGTTGGTCGTCTTTACGGTATCACCCTCGTTAATGTTCTTGGAGCTTCCAAGCAGCACGGCGCCCACGTTGTCCTCCTCAAGGTTCATGACCATGCCGTAAACCTCTCCCGGAAATTCGAGCAGCTCACCCTGCATCGCCTTCTCCAGTCCATGTACGCGTGCGATACCATCTGCCACCTGAATGACCGTACCGACTTCCGATACTTCCAGATCAGCGGCATATCTCTTTATCTGATCCTTAATCACAGAACTTATTTCTTCTGGTCTTAAATTCATATGGATCTGCACCTTTCTATATTATTTTGCTCGGATCTGTGACGCCACAGATCCGCCCCGTGAAATTCTACTCACAGCTGGATCGCCAACAGCTCGCGCTGCAGCTTATCCAATTTTGTCCGGATACTGCTGTCCACAACCCGGTCCCCCATCTTAATGACCATACCACCGATCAGGCTATTGTCCACATCATAGATGCACTCGATGGTCTTGTATCTGGTGGTGGCGAGCAGCCGGCTCTCGATATCCTGTTTTTCCTGATCATTTATTGCTATAGCCGTTGTGACATAAGCCGTTCCGATATTGCTGTACTCCTTTACGGATGCTATGAAGTCCTCCAGGATCGCCTCGATCTCCCCGTAACGGTCCTTCTCGACGATCGTCACCAGAAATCCCAACATTTCCCTGCTGAGCTTATCCCGGAACACATTCTGCACCACCTCAAGCTTATCCTCCTTCTGGATCTTTGGGTGGTTCATGAACTGTCCAAACTCCACATTTGTGCGGATGATTCCAAGAAGTCCCACCGCCTCCTCCAAGAAGGCTGCGGTCCTGTCCTGTTCGACGGCAAGTTCAAACAACGCCTGAGCATACGTCCTGGAAACTAGCTTAGCCATGTGCTATCACCTATTTCTTTCAATGTCTTGTCAATGAGTTCATGCTGGGCATTTGTATCGATATTGGCCTGCACGATCCGGGCAGCCATCAGCGAAGCGACCGCGACCATCTCGCGCTTCACCTCGTCCGCCAGCTTCTGCTTCTCAAGCTCTGCCTCTTTTCTGGCTGTCTCCACAATCCTGGCAGCTTCCTGCTTCGCATCGGCAACGATCTTTGCCTCGTTTTCCATGCCGCGCTTGCGCGCGTCAGCGAGGATCGCCTCCGCCTCTTTGCCTACCTGACTTAATTTCTCTTCGTAGAGGGCGCGCGTATCAGCCGCGGATTTCTGGTCAGCCGCCGCCTGGTCGAGTTCTCCCCTGATCTTCTCCTTCCTGTCGTTCATCAGCTTTCTCACCGGATCGAACAAGAAGTGCGACGCGACAAGGAAAAGGACGAACATTGCGATGATCATGAGAACTGTATCCGCCAAAAGCTGGAAGTCCAGGTCAAATAACCGGCTCAGTCCCTCTGTCTCGGTAGCAAGTATCATGGTGTGATTCACCATACCTTTGTACCTCCTTTTATCATATTTTCATTCACAGAGAACAGCCCTGCCGTTCCCTTAAACGAAACTAAGCACTTCTAAGCCTGCGTCTTTTACATACTTAGAATTTCTTTTCGTTTTAACGAAGCTCTGGAAAATCTTTGCAGAATTTCTCTCCGTTATCTTTACGGTACTAAAGGTTTTACGAACAATAACAGCATTGCCACGAGCAGACCATAGAGACCTGTCGTCTCGGCAACCGCCTGACCAAGAAGCATGGTGGAGGTGACATCAGACTTTGCGCCCGGGTTCCTGCCCACCGCTGCCGCTGCATGACCTGCGGCGATACCCTGGCCTACACCAGGTCCGATACCTGCGATAACCGCAAGACCTGCGCCAATTGCTGAACAACCTAAGATAAAGTTTGAATTGAATTCCATAGTTAATTCCTCCTGTGAAATATTTAGTGAGATTTAGAAAACTTAAATCATTTGCCAGGAACAGCCGCGCTGTCCTCTTGGTTTTACCCCTCAATGGCATTGTTGATATATGTCATTGTCAGCATGCAGAATACATATGTCTGGATCGCTCCGGAGAACAAGTCAAAGTACACATGAAGCGCTGCCGGCCAGCCTGTCGCGATAAACCCGAGCAGACCGTAGAGCAATGCCATCATAACGGTTCCTGACAGAACGTTCGCGAACAAACGAAGCGACAGGGAAATAGGTACTGCCACATCGCCGATCACATTGATCGGTGCCCAGATCGGCCATGGATCGCACAGTCCCTTGATCACACCCGAGACCTTCTGGTACTTAAATTTGTTGAAGGTTATCAGGGTAAATGTGATCAGACCAAGCGCAAATGTCACACCGTAGTCAGCCGTGGGCGCCCTCAGCCCCATCAGACCTGAAATATTGCTGATCAGGATAAAGATGAACAGCGTGCCGATATAGTTGGCAAAAGCTGTCGCATTCTTGCCCATGACACCCCTGATCATGTTGTCGAGCATCTCGACCACGAGTTCCACAACGTTTTGGAAAGCTCCGGGGACTTCCGTCGCATGTTTGACCGCCCTGTTTGCACACAGGCAAAAGATAATGATGATCGCCATGACGATAAAAAGGCATACATGCGTAGTTGTTATCCACAGCTTCTGTCCGAAGAGTTCATACTGAAACACACCGTGTATCATAAAATCGATATCGTCAGCACCGGATAACAAAATTCCTGCTCCCATACACTCACCTCCTTGTTTTATTTCTCTATTCAGTTTTACTTAGAACTGTTCAAGGATCACCCGGGACAAATATTTGTCCGGCGTAATCTGCCAACAGCTCCTTATCACGGTAACTATCCGTCTCCTTATAGTTACATTTCATTTGCTTCTGAGGCATTCCCCTACGCCCCACGGTGAGACAACCTCGCAAGCAGCGGCTGCAGATAGGCCGATACCTTCAAGCCCATAACACCCGCAAAAGCAGCCAGTGGATTGCCGACCTTTGTCAACATCAGGATTCCCAATATGACCACCACTATAAAATACCTGATGATATTTTGTCTCGTTGCTGATGCCTGCGCCCCCTTTACATCTCTTTCAACGGCTGTATTCAAAGTGACTGCCATATGAAAGGCCATGAATATTGCTGTAAACACTCCTACCCAGAGTCCTACACTGTAGCCTGTTTTATCCTCCACGAGAAAAAAGACGACCACCTGACACAGGATCCCAAATAAAATGATCCCCAAAAGCAGCCCCGGAAGAGCTGTATTTATTTTTCTAAGTCTGGTCATCATCCTTCTCTTCTCCCTCGTAAATCTTCCTTGCGAGAATAAAAATGTTCCGAAATCCCGCCAAAGCTCCCACAAAGAACAATAAAACAAACCAAAATGCGGTTCCCAGTTTCCTGTCAAGAAACAGTCCCGCAAAAGAGCACATAAAGATGGGCACAAGCATATTGATGCCAAACTGGGTGATCACCGCCAGTGACCGATAGACTGACTTTTTGTACTTTTTGTTCCGCCCCATCCGACCGCCTCCACATGCCGCATTTCCCACTCTTTTGATGCCTAACCATAATTATACAGAAATCTGGTAAAATTGTCTAGTAAATGTCTTATTTTTTTACGACAAAGCCAAAAAAGATGCCGAACATTTTCTCGTGTCCGACACCTTTTTCCTGCAAAATCCTTTATGTTCCGGCTTACTTTACCATCACGTCGGCAAAGGAGAACTTCCCTTCCGTCACCGCAAAAAGCTCCTGCTTTGCCAGCCTGAAACAGTCGAGCATCTCCGGTGAGAACACGCCGCACTCTCCCTCCAGGATCATGCGCGCCGCCTCCTCGACCGCAAACGGATCCTTGTACACGCGCTTGCTCACCAGCGCGTCATACACATCCACGACCGACACGATCTGTGCCCAGATCGGGATCTCGTCCCCCTTTAGCCTGTCCGGGTACCCGTTTCCGTCATGGCGCTCATGGTGGTACCTGCAGATATCATAACAGTAGTGATAGAATTCGTTGTCCTCCTGCTTGAACTTCTCGAGGAGCTCGCAGCCGTAGATCGTGTGCTTCTTCATCTCCTCGAACTCTTCCTCCGAAAGCTTGCCCGGCTTTAACAGGATGCTGTCCGGTATCGCGATCTTGCCGATATCATGCAGCGCCGACGCATTGACGATCAGCGATGACTGCTCCTTTGTGATGCCGTACTTCGGATAGATCTTCATGATATATTTCAGAAAGAGCTTCGTGAAATACTTCACCCGCTGAATGTGCTCCCCGGACTCAAGGCTTCGGAACTCAACAACCGAACTTAAAGCATTCACCAGGAACTCGTTGCTGCGCTCAAGTTTCTCCCTGCTCTCCCGCAGCTGTCTTGTGCGCTTCTCGAGTTTGTGTTCGATGTAGATCCTATGTTCAAAGAGCTCCATGATATTCTTGGCGCGCCGCATGACGACATTCGGCGCAAACGGCTTGTAGATGATATCGGAAGCACCGTACTCGTAAGCCTTCTCATCCGTCTCATCCGTCGCCTCACCCGTGATCATGATCACAGGGATCGTGTTGATATAGTACTCCTCATTCATGAACGCCAGCACATCGAGACCGGACTTTTTGGGCATCAGCAGATCGAGGAACAGCAGGCACAGCTTATCGCTGTCCTTCTTGATGATCTCGATCGCCTGCTCTCCGTTCTCAGCCTCGATAATATTATACTGCTCATCAAATATAAATTTGATCATCTCACGGTTGATCTCCGCGTCGTCCGCGATCAGAATCGTATTTTTCTCTATTGTTTCTATCTCTTCCATCGTTTCCATTGTTTCCATCGAAATTCGTTCCCTTTCCTTTTTATGATGCTGCTCTATGCCGCTACGCCAACAGCTTCCCGATCCCCGTGATCACGATATCATAATCCTCTGTCACCTTTTCAAGCATCTTCTTTGCGCCCTCTATATCCTTTCCCCGAAGCACCTCCGTGATCTCATGGCTGGACTGGAACAGACGTGTAAACGCCATATTCTGGCACATCCCCTTCATCGTGTGGGCTGCTCGGAACGCCTCCTCGGCATCGCCGTCATTGATGCTCTGGACAAGCGTCTTATAACTCTCATCCCTTGTGAACATGCCTGCAAACTTCCTGATCCTGTCCTCCGTCCTCAGCCGTGACATGATCTCATTGTAGTCGCCGCCAACTTCATCATAAAACTCCTGTACTGTCATACCTTCCCTCCTGAATTCCTCTGATACAAATTTTTTGCTGATATTCTGAATTATATCGCATATTTGTCCATAATTCAACCACTTTCATCAGGGATTCATCGCCTTGACCAGGGGATGGATCTGTGAAAGGATATTGTCCATGTCTTCAAATATTGCACTCTTCGTTGTTCCAAGATTATTTGCCTGATCAATGTGCTTAACTACATCGCGATACTGCTGCTTGATCTCGTCAAAGAACTCCCCGATCGTCTGAAGATCCCTGTGCGCATCCTCGATCACATTGGAGATCTCCGTCTGTACTGACACCGTTTTCTCAGCAGTCTCGGTGATCTTGTTGAAGGATTCATATGTACTGTTGACGGTATCGATATTCTGGCTCAATGCGCGCTGGGATGCTGAGATGCTGTTGTTAAGTTCCCCCGTTCCGCACTCCACCTCATGGACACCTGTATCAACTTCCTCCGCAAGCTGTTTGATCTGGTCCGCAAGCTCCTTTACATTCGTTGCAACCACAGCAAATCCTCTGCCCGACTGCCCGGCTCTCGCAGCCTCGATCGATGCGTTGAGCGCAAGGATATTGGTCTGTTCCGCGATCGATATGATCTTTTTCATGCACTGCTTTATTCCCTCTACCGAGGTCTGCAGCTGTGCAAACGTCTGCTCCATGTCACTGTAAGTTCTCTCCACATGGACCGAGGTACTCTTTAGCTCCTCCACTTTTCCCTGTGCCTCTGACACTGCATCGGAGATGGATCCGCGCACCTGTTCAAACTGTCCTGCAACATTGTTTATGTCAGAAAAAGACTGTTCGAAACCTGACAGCTGCTCGCGAAAATTGTCCGCCTTTCTCATGACCCCCGAAAAAGAACTGCCCACCATACCAAGCTCCCACAGGGACTCGACCTCCTTGCTGACCAACTCTTTCTGGTACTCTTTTATGCTGTCCGCCGCGTGAAGTATCGGATAGAGACTGTAGCCACCGCCCTGCCTGTCACCAGCTTTTTTCCTGTGCAATCCTTGTATTTTAGAAAATGCCATATCGTATATCCCTCCTTCTACTCAAACACCACACAGGTCATGGACTGGTTGACAAACCGGTTGTTATAATGTTCCCCATAGCCCACAAGCCCTGCGTGGCTCCCTAACTCAGACATTTCCTCCAGATACTTCTCCATGTACCCGCGCTCACAAAACAGCTTGTAGCGAAACAGACAGTTCACTGAAAAAACAGCTGACCGGCTCGGAAAATCGCGGCAGATCATCTGGATCGTCCTCTGTACGACAGACGCATAGTCACTGAGTTCCAACAGGATCAGGACATCCGAATCATTGACCTGGCGAAAACAAGCAAGCGCATCCCCCTGAACTTCCTTGATCGAGATTATGCACGTGTCATCTCCGTTGATCTTCCCAAAAGGATTCTGAAAAGTCTGCGTCAGAATCTCCTCGTCCGTCACATGAAGGATATTTTTGTATACCTGTTTTGCCGATCTCCCATTCAATGTACCGATGACATACTTCTCCCTATCTGTATCCGAAGCGATGAAACGGTAATTCCCCATCTTTCGGTATATATTTTCCTTGTAGGTCTTTACCCTTCCATTCTGGTTCCGCACCAGCGCATATGCCGCCGCGTCCTCATAGATCCTTCCGTTGACAGACACCTTGCCGCCGTCCCCGGTCCCACCGACCAGGGAGATGTTCCTGCGGCTCAGCACGGTATTGATCGTCGTCAGCACGCAGGCATCATTCCCAGCACAAAAATCGATACACACAGTGTCCTGCTCCGTACCGCCCACTCTGCGCACATCCTCCTCGAGCCGCTCAATATATCTGATCGGCATCGTCGACACCTGCTCTAGCACATTCGCCGTCGCGGTCACGCCGTCCACAAACGCGATGATGCCAACTCCCTCCTCCACCACCGAAGTGTCATAGCTCATTCCGATACAGCCAATGCTCGGAACACCTGGGTACATTTTTTCCAATGCCCTGACATGCGTTTCGAACTGGGCGTTATTGGACATCAGCATAATGAACTGGGGATTTTCCAGTCTGTCGACCGCCTCCGAAAGATTTCCGCTACAGCTCATTCCAAATATCTGTCTCATCTTATCGTCTCCTTGATCATATAATCCGTTCTCTTCAAATTCCAGCGCTGTTTTGATTATACGTTAAAATTGTTCAAAGTGCAACGGATATTTGATCATAAAAGCATTGAATCCAACAAAGAAAAGAGGTAAACTAAAAATATGATCAAGCAAAGGAGACATTGACATGGATGATTTGAAAATTTACCGCAGACGCATGATACCTGATGAATGCATATTGTTGAAGGACGATATCATTCTCGAGAGAACACCGGACCGGATCATCACCAAGTGGAACACGCTCAAACCCCGGCGCGATTTTCATCACGGTTACTCCTGCTATTACCTGAATCTCGGATACAAAGTGAGCAAATTTTACCGCGAGGATGACACACTACTGTACTGGTACTGCGATATTGTGGATTATAGATATCAGGAAGCAGAAAATGCACTGATCGTCACGGATCTTCTTGCCGATGTGGTCATCTACCCTGACGGCTATATCAAAGTGCTTGATGTCAATGAGCTTGCCATCGCTCTTGAAAAGAAACTGTGCGAACCGCAGGTCATCACACAGGCTTTGAGAAAGCTTGACAGCCTTCTAAACCTGATCTATGATGACAAATTTGATACGCTGGCAGCCAATATTGAGAAATGGCTGAACCAGAACACAGTCTAAGACTCCTTTGAACGCAGATGCCGGCGCGATGGCACCGGCATAAGTTTCCACATATTATTCACATACTTATCCACATGTTATCCACAACATGTGAACAAATCGTTATATATGACACTTTTTGAGGGGAACTGTGCCTCACACAGTCCCCCTCTGTCAATCCTCTGTTTTATTGACAATACTGTAATACGTCCTCGAAGTCATCCCGTACACCAGCGAGTAGACCACTGCAAACAAAAGATACGTGACCACCATCACCCTGATCATCAGCGGTCTGTTGTCCGCGACCACCATCTTCTGCATCATGTAGACAATATTTGACGTAAAAGCCAGGTGTACTCCCGCGACGAGCAGCGGCAGGGCAAACACGGTAAGCATCTGTGAGTTGATGCTGTTTTTGATCTCCTTTTGGGTCATGCCGACCTTGCGCATGATGGAAAAACGCCTCTGGTCCTCATAGCCTTCCGATATCTGTTTGTAGTACATGATGAGCGCCGTCACCGCGATAAACACGCTGTCCATGACCACCGCGATGAACAGCACCGCGCCGGCGAGCGCATAGTAGTTCTCCCCTCTCTCCAGCTTTAGAAAGCTCATCGTCTTCTCCGCCTCCGCTGTCTCTGACTCCGCCTTGATGTGGGTCTGCACCTGATCATAGATCGCATACAGCGCTTCCTCCGGAGCTGACAGATTCCAATAATACTCCCAGTCATACGCCATATAGTTTTTCTGTGCATAGCGCATAGAACCTTCCTCCCCGCCCATGAAATCATACAGATCCGAAACGACCAGAAACACATTCCTGCAGCCGTGGGCAGTGATGCGGTCGTCCCTCCCCCGACTGCTATCTAAACTTATGCTTACGTCAGTGGTCTTTGGCGATTCCTTTGCCGTGGAAGCCGCTGCCAATTTTGTACTGCCGTCATCCAACACGATCCGATCCGCCTGGTACTCCCCTTTTTCCAGTATGACAAAGACTTCATCGTCGCCGAGTATTTCAGTCGTCCCGCACAGTCTGTTATATGCATCCAGTGACAGCACATGCAGCCAGACGATCTCCTCATTCCCCTCTGTCCATCCGGGGTACTGTCCCGATCCCGGCGTAAACCAGGTATCGCGCATATCCCTGCCAAGGTCAAGGCGCCCGTCGACAAACATCGCCAGCATATTGGCAAAATACACGGCACAGCCCTCCCCGCCGACACCTGCCTGCGCCTGCATGAAACTTCCCTGCCCCGCAGGCTGCCCGGCATCGCTCTGAACAGAACCCATAACAGAACTTATGATCGCATCGATCCCCGCCCGATATCCCTCTGTGCAGGTTCCTTCTGCCAGCTCATTTCCGATCTTTTCCGGCGGAATCTCCACGCGGACGCTCAGATCATACGGATATGTCCTCTGCAGCACTTCCATGGAGCCCGCATAAAAGGAGACCGAAAAAGAGCACGCCACCAGCACGAGCGTCACCAGGACACAGATCGCTGCAAGGCTCGCCCCGCTGCGCTTCATGCGGTAAGCCATCGTGGATATGGTGACAAAATGCGATGTCTGATAATAATATGTCTTCCTGTTCTGCAATATCCTGCACAGCACAACAAAAGCGCAGATGAACAGCAGAAAGGTTCCGGCGATGAGCAGGACAGCCGTCACAAAGATCTGCGCAAGCTGGTACTCCACCGCCGTCACATCCGCCGCTGCACAGTAGCCTGCCCCGATCAGGACAAAACTCAGCACCGTCAGGAACATACGGCTTTTCGGCGGGCGCTCCCCCTGCGAATCGCTGTGAAGCAGTTCGATCGGATTGTTCGCGTGTATCTGCCACAGCGCGTTCGCCAGGATCATCAGATAAATGACTGCAAATACCGCCAGGACGACAAGTGCCCCCTTCCAGTCGACGTAGATGCGGTAATCGACCTGCCTGCCCATGATATTGACAAGCACCAGCTCCGCGATCTTGGAGAACAGAAATCCGGCAAAGATCCCGATCACAACGACGATCCCATAGGAGATCACCGTCTCCCGGAACAGAACGGAGACGATATTGCGCTTGTTCATTCCTAGGATATTGTACAGTCCCAGCTCTCTCTTCCGTTTCCTGATCAGGGACGCGTTGGTGTAGAATAAAAAAGGAATGGAAAACAGGCCGACCGCCCCCTCCCCGATATAAAACAAATACGGCAGTACCGCCTTCCCCGGCAGCGTGTGCACTACCTCCGACGTCGCCAGGAAGTGAAAGATATAGAACACCATAACCATCACGATACCTGAGAGAAAATAGGGATAGTACAGCTGCCTGTTTTTCTGAATGCCCGTCCACGCGAGCCTGGTGTAGAAACCTCTGGTCATCTGCATCCACCTCCTGCCATCAGGATCGTCAGGGTAGACGATATCTTCTCATACAGCTTTTCATCGCTGTCCCCGCCGCGGTAGATCTGATGAAACACCTCCCCGTCCTTGATGAACAGGACGCGGTTTGCCCTGCTCGCCGCAGCCGTGGAGTGCGTGACCATCACGATCGTCTGTCCCATCCCGTTGACCGATGCAAACAGCCGCAGAAGTTCATCGGAGGAGCGGGAGTCGAGCGCCCCCGTCGGCTCGTCGGCGAGGATCAGATGCGGCTCCGTGATCAGCGCCCGCGCGACGGCAGCCCGCTGCTTCTGCCCGCCGGACACCTCGTATGGGTACTTTTTCAACAGCTGTGTGATGCCAAGCATCTCCGCGATCGGCAGAAGCTTTTCGCGCATCTGCGGATACAGTGTGTTCGCGAGCACGAGCGGCAGATAGATATTGTCCTCAAGGGTAAATGTGTCCAGCAGGTTAAAGTCCTGAAAGACAAACCCCAGATTCTCCCTGCGAAACCGCGCGATCTGATCCTCGGTGATCTCCGCGATGTTCTTTCCGTTTATAAGTACGGCGCCGCTCGTGGGCTTATCCAGCGCCGCGAGGATATTGAGCAGCGTGGTCTTTCCTGAGCCGGACTCCCCCATGACTGCCACATACTCCCCCTCCTCCACTGTAAAATTGACATTTCTGAGCGCCGTGACCTGATTTGCCCCAAATCTTGTCGTATACACTTTTTTCAGCGATCTCACTTCCAATATACTCATATCTGAATACCTCCTTGATACGACCATTATAACAAAAGAGAGAAATGCATTCCCTCGGTTTCCCTAACATTTCTCTCTCAATCCTAACATTTTTGTCATATTTTTATCCGATGAGGCACTCTTTTCCCCTAAATGCAAACCCGTACTTGCGAATCTGCTCCGGTGCATAACCAGACGATATCAGCTCTGCCTCGTACTGTTTCTCCTCGATCTGAGCATGGGCATTTGCGAGGGTATCTTCAAGTGTTTTCTCGTCCTCGTCGGGATCCAGCACTTTAAACTCCAGGATAAACGCCTTTTTGCTTTTGTCAAACGGCTCTATCATCACATCATACCGCCCAAACCCGCTCTCCCTGTTGGAGCGGACTTTGTAGGCGTCCGAAAGGTTTACTACCATGCCGAGCACGAAACCATGATAGAACCACTTTTGCACACCAACAGTTTTCTTTCACTTCCACGTCATCCGGCGCTGATCCAAGTCCAGCCTGACCGTCGTCCCGCTCTCCACCTCGGATTCGATGGATATCGCAAGCCCCAGCCTGTCGCAGATCTGTCTGCACAGATACAACCCCAGCCCGCTCGCCCGCTTGTTCTCATGCCCGTTGCCGCCAGTGTAGCCCTTCTCAAAGATCCGCGGGAGATCCTCCGGCGCGATGCCGATGCCCGTATCGCTGATGCAGAGCGTCCCTGGCTCCTCGAGCGATATCGTCACCGCCCCCTCGTTTGTGTACTTCAACGCATTGGAGAGGATCTGCTCCACCACGAACGAGAGCCACTTCTCATCAGAAATGACCGTTATGTCAGACGCGGCGTACTCCAGCCGCAGTTTTTTCATGATAAAGTCCCCGCGGAACTTCCGCACGCTCTCCCGCAGCACCTTGTCCAGACTGACCGTCCGAAAGACATAGTCCGAGGAATCGCTTCCTATCCGAAAGTACGTCAGCACCATCTCCACATACTGCTCGATGCGCAGAAGCTCCGACCGAAGCCGCCTGGATCGCCCGGAATCCTCCCCGTCGAGATGCAGCCGCATGGACGCGATCGGCGTCTTGATCTGATGCACCCACATCGTGAAATACTCCATCATCTCCCGGTGCGAGTCCGCCATCTCGTCCTCCCGCGCCTGCATCCTGCAGCACAGTGCCGATATCAGCTGCTGATAGTCCCGATCCACCGTCTTTGCGCCTGCCGAAACCATGCCGCACACGGCATTTTCCGGCAATGCAAGGAGTGCAGGCAATTCCTGCGCTCCCCGCAGCCTTGTCAGCTCTCTGTGTCTCCTGTAAGCAGCCCGTACCGCCCGCCCTGCGAACAGACAGCCCAGCAAAAGGCAGATCGCCGCCGGGTACATCACAGCCGCCAGCGGCAGATGATACAGATAAAAGACCACCGCAAACACACAGCAAAACAAAAGCTGCATCAGGATCATCTCAACATGCTCCCACAGATACCGAACTGCAAATACCATTTTCCGATCACTCCCCACAACAGTCTGATCCATATAAATCCTCTATCCCCGGTCAGCAGCATTTTCATCGGCGATATAATATCCCTCGCCAAATTTTGTCATGACAAAATCTGCCAGCCCGTTTGCCTCCAGTTTCTTGCGCAGCCGCCCGACATTGACTGTCAGCGCATTGTCATCGACATAGCAGTCCATCTCCCACAGCGCGTCCATCAGCCGCTCCCTGCTGATGATCTGTCCTTTGCCCTTCATCAGCAGCGCCAGGATCCGGTGCTCGTTTTTCGTGAGGTCTATCGCTGTACCGCGATATGTGAGCACGCCGCTCTCCACGTTGAGAAACGCTCCCCTGTGTTCCAGTATGGACAGGTTCTCTTTGTAGTCATACGTCCGCCGCAGCAGCGCCTGGATCTTGGCAGTCAGCACCCCGATGTCAAAGGGCTTTGCGACAAAATCATCCCCGCCCATATTCATCGCCATGACCATATTCATGTTGTCCGATGCCGAGGACAAGAACAGGATCGGACACTTGGATATCCTGCGGATCTCTGTGCACCAGTGATAGCCGTCAAAGGCGGGCAGACCGATATCCATGATGACCATGTGCGGCTGGATCTCCGAAAATTCCGCAAGGATCTTCCGGAAATTTCTCACGCCCAGAACCTGCAGTCCCCACCGCTCTCCCTGGCTCTTTACAGCCTCCAGTATTCCGTTGTCGTCCTCTATCATATAAATGCGGTACATACACACTCTCCACAGCAAAATTTTCCTTATTATAACAATGGCAGATCCTTCTTGTCAAATTGAGAAAAAATATTAAATGAAAAGGGGTATGGAAAAATCAATCTTTACATGATACTATAAAATCTATAGAGGAAATCAAGGAGGGTGTTCCCGTGAAAAAAATATTAAAAAATACAGTCTTTATCATATTGTTTTCCATTTTGGTCCTGTCCACTGGACTTTCAGCATACCTATGTTTTTCGATAGCCAGCAACAGAAACCTCTCTGGGGAATGGACTGCGGAGCTGGACATGACAGAGCAGGCAGTTGTCACAGCGCTTGACTGGCTTCAGGATATGGAAGCTGTCTCTGTATCCGTGCAGGATATGGAAGCCCACATGCAGGGTCTGACCATCACACTCAATCTGAAGTTGCAACAGACCTCCCGCTCGGCGGGCACTTTCGTCTCAGGCATCGTTCCTGAAAGCTACACTGCCTGCAGCCAGGCTGCCTATGAAGCATTTGCTGCTGCTTTCCGGGAATTAGTGGCTGAGCGGCTCCACATGGCAGGTTATGACGGAGACACGAGTGAAGAAGCCGTCGAAGCGCTGATCACCGAAACATTTGGAATGCCCACAGTCTCCTATCTGCTGTCCTGTGAACCAGATCTGCTCCCTTCGCTGGAAGACCTGCAGGCACAGTACGACAGCAGCGGCACCTATCAAACGTCAGATGACATTCTGACCAGACAGTCTGACAGTGGTTCATTGCTCCGTGCCAAGTCCGAGCGCTATATCCGCAAAGATTCCACCCTCATACTGACGGAGGAAGCCGATCCCGCTGCCCTGGGTTATTTCACCGATGATTATCCTATGATATACACCCTGCAGCAATCCAATGAACTGCAGAGTCCTTTTTGACAACTGACAACACCAAATATCTGACTTTGCATGAAGGCAAATCTATATAAGAATGGAGATTTTATGAAACAACTATTTATCAAAATATATTCTTTCATACTTTGTGTGATCCTGGTATGCTTGATGCTGCCTGTCCGGACAGATGCAGGATATGAGATCCTTGGAACCTGTCAGGTACAGACGGACGCGAACACTGCAGGCACAGTGAAGACCATGGATTACAGCTACGACCGCAACACCTACCTCTCCCTGCGCGACATCGCTGTGCTCCTCAACGGTACGGGCAAATCCTTTTCCCTGGAGATCACGAAAAACGCAGTCGCCCTGAACCCCGGAAATTTCTACATGCCCGTAGGCGGAGAAAATGTTCCATGGGAAAGCAGCGAAAATCCAGATATCACCCTGCGGCGAAACGAATTTAAAGTCAGCGGACAGACCGTATATTACTACACCTTGATCACAGCGCTCCCCTCCGGCAGTTATGACTGTTTTATGATGGCTGCGGATCTTGCGATGATCCTGGACATGAACGTCACCTCCCCAGCCTCAGGCATGCTTCAGATCGACACACAGATTCCTTTTAGCATCTCCCCTGATGCGCTGGAGGCGGCAGGCTATTTCTACGGCGTTAACAGCGTGCTGGCAGGAGATGCCGCCACCGGAGAGATCTATTACGCATATCAGGCCGATATGGCCTATCCCATAGCCAGCACCTCCAAGCTTATGACTTGCCTTTTGACTATGGATGCCATCTCGTCAGGACAGCTTGCCCTTGAGCAGCAGGTCACTGTCTCCGATGCTGCCATTGCGCTGTCCGCCTCGTCCGACGGCGTGATCCCTCTCGAGCCAGGTCAACAGCTCACCGTACAGGAACTCCTTGTGGGCGCTCTTCTGCCATCGAGCAACGAATGTGCACTGAGTCTCGCGGAAACCGTCGCCGGTTCGGAGGACGCCTTTGTCATGATGATGAACCAGAAAGCTGCAGAGCTTGGCCTTTCCCAGGCGGTATTTTACAACAGCAACGGTCTGCCATCCTACACAGGGGACGCCATTCCCTCAAAACGACAGAACCGCATGAGTGCGCAGGACATGTTCCAACTGGTATCCTACCTCTTGAAAGTATATCCACAGATCACGGATATCACTTCCATGCAAAGCGCCACCCTGCCGTCCCTTGACCTTGAAGTGCGCAACACCAACCCGCTCCTGCGCAATCTGCCCGAAGCCACAGGCTTAAAAACCGGCACGACCAACAAATCCGGCGCCTGCCTGATCACATCCCTGACTGCAGACAATGGAACTACAGAGCATGATCTGGTAGTGATTGTCCTTGGCACTGAGGATTCCATAGAGAGAGGACGTGTCTCCGCGCTGCTCGCCAGATATGCACTGCAGACCTTTCACGCCGGCGCACAGGATTCCAATCCCCCGGAAGCAGGAACAATTCCTGCCAATCTCCCCACACACGCGGAGACCGCAGTGGATTGGATTCTCCGGACTGCCAGGGCACGCGGATAAGCCGCATTTACCCCAGCGCCACGTCGAGCACCATCATCACGACAAACCCGACTGCGACACCGATCGTCCCGATATTCGTGTGATCGCCGGACTGTGACTCCGGGATCAGTTCCTCAACGACAACATAGATCATTGCACCCGCCGCAAACGCCAGGAAATACGGCAGCATCGGTACGATCAGCCCCGCGAGGGCGATCGTCAGCACTGCCCCCACCGGTTCGACAAGCCCCGAAAGCACACCGTACACAAAAGCTTTTTTGCGCGAAGCCCCCTGGCTCTTTAGCGGCATCGAGATGATCGCACCCTCCGGGAAGTTCTGGATCGCAATACCAAGTGCCAGCGTAAATGCGCCCGCCATCGTGATCTGTGTATTTTCCAGCAATGCGCCGGCAAATGTAACGCCGACTGCCATCCCCTCCGGTATATTGTGAAGTGTCACTGCAAACACCATCATCGTCGTCTTTTTTGCCTTTGACCTGATCCCCTCCGGCTTATCTGTATCGAGATGCAGATGCGGGATCACACTGTCGAGAAGCAGCAAAAATGCCATCCCTAAGATAAAACCGACCGCGGCTGGTATCCACGCCACTTTCTGCTGCTCCGATGCCATCTCGATCGAAGGGATCAGAAGCGACCACACCGATGCTGCCACCATCACGCCCGCCGCAAATCCCATCAACAATTTTTCGAGTTTTCTATTCATCTGGTTTCTCATAAAAAATACCATAGCCGATCCAAGCGAGGTGCCGATGAGCGGTATCATCACACCTGCCGCTGCACTGATATCCATATTGATACCCATGCTGTATTCCTCCTTTTTCTTCCTTATTAATATATGCTTTTATCTATTACATGGTTCTTATTACCTGAACACTCTTAAGTTAGGAGCGACTAACTTATAGGTATTCTACCATATTCTTTTCATGGCGTCAACTGTCTATACTATATTTTTGCCCACAGATCTGCTATATTGTTACTGTTCACGCCCTAACTAATTCTGACACAATTTTACGTAATGAAGGCGCAAACAGCAACCCATTTGCACACAAAATGCTAAAGTGCAAGCATTTTGGCGCACGTTTTTCACTACTTTTATTGACGAGTGAACAGTAACGCTATATTACACTGCTGCTGTCACCTTTTTTATACAATATCCACAACTCTTGACAAATGCCTTGATGATATCAAAATTAAAAGATATAATATTGTCAATATCTGCCACAATGGGAATATCCCGCAACCACAAAAAGAAAGGACATCACTAATGAAAAAAATATTTACCCAGCGGCTCTTTTACTACATGCTTGTGGCGCTGATCATCACGATCACAGCTATCTTTGGTCTGCAGACAGCTGTCAACCAGGCAGACAACACCAGCTCCTCCCATGCAAAGCTTGAGGATGTCAAGGCAAAACTCGCCGCCAATGAGGCGAATGTCGCACAGCTCACTGAGAATCTCAGTGAGAACAACCTTGCAAAAACCAGGGCTTTTGCTGATCTGCTCGCCGCGGATCAGTCGATCTACGGCAATATGGACAAACTCGTCCAGATCAAGGAACGGCTGATGGTAAATGAACTGCACATTATCGATGAGGACGGTATCATCACCAGCAGCACGATCGATTCGTATATCGGTTTTGACATGAAAAGCGGCGAACAGTCCAACGCTTTTATGGTCATCGTGGACAATCCATCCATCGAGATCGTACAGGAACCACAGGTGAATGTTGCCGAGGGAATCGTGATGCAGTATATCGGCGTGGCAAGAACTGACGACAAGGGACTTGTCCAGGTTGGCGTGCGGCCGGAAGTGTTGGAGAAAACACTTGCCGGCACAGAGATCTCCGTGGTGCTGAGCGATATCGACTTTGGCGAAAACGGTTATGTCTACGCCATCGACGCCGCAAGCGGACTGATACTGGCTCATAAAAACCAGGGGCTGATCGGCACCTCTGCCGCTGATGCCGGTTTTCCCTCCAACCTGTCCGGCAAGGGAAAGGCGGTCATTGACGGCACCAAAGGTTATTATGTAGCGGAATCCTACAATGGCCAGATCATCGGAACTTTCATGCCGTCAAGTGAATATTATTCCGCACGCCGCAGCCAGACACTGGTTGTATCCCTGAGCATGCTGATCATATTTGGCGTGCTGCTGATGATGATCAACCACATGGTCGATGACAAAATCGTGCAGGGAATCAACCGTATCTCAAACTCCATGCACGCGATCGCCGATGGAAATTTCAGCATCACCGTCAATGAACAGGGCAATCCTGAATTTGTGATGCTGTCCGACAGCATCAATAAAATGGTAACTGGCATCCAACAGAGCCTCCGTGAAAACGAAAATCTGGCCGCACAGCAGAAACAGGACATGGAACACAACCAGCTCCTGATACAGAATGTCAAAAAAGCATGCAAAGATCTAATCGATGTATCCGGGGAGACGCTTGAGCACGCCGAGAACATCTTCAATGGAACCGGTGAACAGGAAAGAGCTGTAGAAGATCTGAAACAGACCATGGATCAGCTGACCAAGGAGCTTGGCAGCAGTGTAAATGCCACTGTCACGATCACCACCTCCACCGGAACAACCGCCGAAAAGATCGTCCAGACACAGTCGCGCATGCAGCTCCTAAAGGATTCCATGCAGAATATCAGCGATATGTCCATTGAGATCGAAAAGATCATCGGTGAGATTGACTCTATCGCACAGCAGACCAATATGCTCTCCCTGAATGCATCGATCGAGGCTGCAAGGGCAGGCGACATGGGCAAGGGGTTTGCCGTCGTGGCAAAACAGGTCGGCGAGCTTGCTGCCCGCAGCGCACAGGCTGCAAAAGAGACCAACGAACTGATCATGAACTCGATCAGCGCTGTGGAGGACGGACGCGCGATCACTGACCAGACTGTGGAGGCATTCGATATCGTGGTGGAAAACATCGAACAAACCGATCACAATATCGAGGAGATCACCAATATGGTCAAACAGAATGTCAATATCGTCTCCCATGCTGTCAGCCAGATCGATCGGATCTCCAACGTCGTGGAAGATAATGTGCGGATCTCCCAGAATACAAAACAGGTTTCCGCAAACATGGCAGACATCACAGGAAAACTATTGGAGCTCATTGAATCATAAACATACAACAGCTGTCGAAACACTATATCCGGCAGCTGTTTTTGTATAAAATATAGCTTATTTAAGAATAAAAACACAATTTCTTATAGAAAATCTTATAGAAATTTAATAAATCATTAGACAAAATAGACAAAAAGATGTATAATTTATCTTGTATATTACTTATTTGTCCTGAGCACGTAAACGTCATACACTTGTAACTATTTGGTACCCTGCCATATATGTATTTCTGGATATATGAAAATGCGTGAACTAACCGCCCTAGTACAGCGTTGCATTAATATCGAAGTAAATAGCGCTTGATATTCGTGTCATCTGTGCGCCTTCAAAGCGATGATATAGTGGACCCTGCGTCTAGCTTTGAAGGTGTGCGGCGGGCGCGGATAGCGGGTGATATTTACTCGATTATTGGTTTAATGCTGTACTAGTACTCTATTATACAGACGAGTTTCTGGATTCTTACCCAGTTGTATGAAAGTACTGAACGGTTGATATAGTCTAACTGCACAGAAGAAATAACGGATATATTATGACACTGCCAGAAAGGATTTGCGTATATCACATTTCGGGATATACAGATATTTTGTCAGTGCCCAAAAATATAAACAGTAAGGAGAGCCATGAACTATGTTAAAAAAATTGAACAATCTACAAATCAGAGACCGGCTCGTCAGAGCTTTTGTCACAGTCGCCTGCATTATGACTGCAGTGTCCGCGGTTATTTTGATCATGCTGCTTGTTCTCTCGCGGATGTACGCATCTGCGTTAGTTGATTACGGTTTTGCGCAGGGTGATATCGGACGGGCAATGGCGCAGTTTGCGGATTCCCGTTCCGCGATGCGCGGCATTATCGGCTACGATGAACAGGAGGCGATCGAAACCCTGCTCAAGAACCACGAAACCTACAAATCAGAATTCACGCGCGAATTCGACAAACTCGAGTCCGCTATGGTCACTGCAGAAAACAAGACACTGTACAATCAAGTAGCGGAAAAACTCGACGATTACTGGGCATATGAGCAGGAAATCATCGACCTGGGCGCAACAGTGGACCGCGAGAAGTGCAAGATCGCCCAGGACATGGCGCTGGGTGATCTCGCCCCCATATACAATGATATTTACGATGACCTGACACAGATCATGAAGATCAAGGTAGACCGGGGAGAGTTCATGTCCACCCTCCTCACCACCGTTGTGATCGTCCTGATCATCGTCATCATCATTATCATTACGATATCGATCATATTTGCACTCTCCCTTGGCCGGGGGATCGCCAACAGCATCGCTGCTCCGCTCGACGCGATCAAGGATCGCCTGAACATATTTGCACAGGGCGACCTCTCCTCCCCGTTCCCGACTGTTGACACCAAGGATGAGCTTGCCGAGATGGCTGCCACGACCACTAATATGGCAGCTGCATTGCAGTTTATCATCAACGATGTCAAGGATATCCTGAACCAGATGGCTGATGCTGACTTTACCGCATCAAGCACCGATAAGTCCAAATACGCCGGAGAGTTCGAGGCAATCCTGGACGCGATGGCCCGGCTAAAGAAACAGATGGCAGAAACACTGCAGTCTGTCAGCGAGGCATCAAATCAGGTCGCTGCGGGTGCCAATAACCTATCCGAAGCCTCACAGAGTCTCGCGGAGGGCGCAACCGACCAGGCCGGCGCTGTCGAGGAGATGCAGGCAACCATAACTACAATCTCCGATGATATCCGGGTTACGGCAAACAGCGCAGGAGATTCTTATAACCAGGCTCGCTCATACGCTGAGGAGGCAGAGCGCAGCCACAGGGAAATGCAGGCGATGATGGACGCGATGACGAGGATCAACGACGCCTCAAAACAGGTTGGCAATATCATTTCCGAGATCGAGGACATCGCATCACAGACAAACCTGCTCTCGTTAAACGCTTCCATAGAGGCAGCAAGAGCCGGCGAGGCAGGCAGGGGCTTCTCAGTCGTTGCAGACCAGATCCGCCAGCTGGCAGAGCAGAGTGCAAACTCCGCTGCGGAGACCAGAACACTGATCGAGACCTCCCTGAGTGCGATCGCCGACGGAAGCAAGACCGTAGACATCGTAAATGACTCGATCAACCGCGTAGTGGAAGGTATGGAACAGATTGCCCAGTCCTCCAAGTCCATCAGCGAGATGGCAAACGACCAGGCTGAGGCAATGAAGCAGGCAGAACAGGGTGTCAGCCAGATTTCCGAAGTTGTACAGTCGAACTCCGCAACGGCAGAGGAAACCTCCGCGACAAGCGAGGAGCTGTCGGCACAGGCGGCAACACTGGATTCGCTGATCAGCAAATTCCGACTTCCGAACATATAAAATGCATACATAACCAAATAAAAATACACACAAAAAAAGGGTTGTCGCCACAACCCTTTTTTATTGTGTGTCAACCAAGCTGTCAGCCTGATATGCAATCTTCCCATCCACGATCGTATATTTCACCACGCCTTTCAGTCTCTTTCCTGCAAATGGCGAATTAGAAGACCGAGACACAAAATCTTTCATAACCTGCGATGCATTGGCATCAAAGATGACAATATCGGCAGGGCTCCCCTGCGTCAATGTACCGGCGGATAGTCCGTACATCTGCGCAGGACCTGTCGCCATCCTCTCGATCAGCTGCATTATAGTAAGGTGCCCCTGATCAACCAGATTCGTGATGCCAAGCGCCAGCGCTGTCTCCAGACCGATAATGCCGCTCGGTGCATCCGTGATCGGTCTTGCCTTTTCCTCCTTGCTGTGCGGCGCATGATCTGTGGCGATGATATCGATCGTACCATCACGCAGTCCTTCTATGATCGCCAGTCGGTCTGTCTCCTCACGCAGTGGGGGATTCATCTTGGCAAGTGTACCATACTCGATCACCGCCTCCTGCGTCAGACTAAAATGATGCGGCGTCGCCTCCGCGTGAATGTTGTTCATGCCAATGGCATATTCGCTGCCATTACCTTGCACTGCCGCTTTCTTTTTCGCCTGTCTGACAAGCTCCACACCTTCTTTTGTACTGATATGCTGGATATTCAAAATAGCACCTGTTCTCAATGCGATCTCCAGATCACGCTCGATCAGCGATATCTCTGCCTCCCTCGGTGAGCCGCCGATCCCGTAGTACTTTGACGCTTTTCCCCTGTTTACACCGTTGTTTGCAATCAATGCGGGATCTTCTTCGTGAAGGCTGATCGGTACTTTTAACGACGCCGCGCTCATCATGGCACGCTCGATCAATTCCGTATCCATGATCGGAATGCCATCATCCGTAAAACCCACTGCCCCTTTCGCCAGCATCATCTCCATATCTGTCAGTTCTTTCCCCGCCATCCCTTTGGTCACAGTGGCACAGGTGTATATCCTTAAATCTGTCTTTTTCCCTTTTTCGATCACGTATGTCAGTGTATCAATGTTGTCTACAGCGGGCTTCGTGTTCGCCATCAGGACCACGCTCGTAAATCCACCCTTGAGTGCTGCCCTGGCACCCGTCTCGATGTCCTCCTTGTGCGTGAAGCCCGGGTCTCGGAAATGCACATGTACATCCACCAGCCCTGGTGCCACAACACATCCTGACGCGTCGATCACCTCGCAGTCCGCAGCGGATCCGCCATTGTACATTTTCAGATCATTCTCTGTTATCTCTTTTGCAATGCTCAAAATCATCCCGTCCTTCACCAGAATGTCTGACGGCTGCTCTATTTTGTTTTTCGGATCAACGACCATACCGTTTTTGATCAACATCATCTCTTTGTACCCCTCTTCCAATTCCTCACATCATAGATCTGCAGTGCACACTCAGAAACCGACCCGTCTTCGCGCGATCAAGATGCCAGACAGCAAATTGTCCGAAACTTACGATCTGATATATTACGTTTATGCACTGCCACTGTTATCGTGGACATTATACCATATATTTTACTTAAATTCTATCATCTTATCCGCAATATTCTCAGTCTTTACCACGATATACGGACGTGTCGGCGTCTTCGTCACATTCTCTGCCTTTCCCGGTCCGATCAGCGTCGTGTCAATGACCAGCGTATCCTCCGTCTCATAAAATGCGTTGACACTGATACTGTACCCGCCGCTAGGCTGCTCGCCGTATCCGACTGCTATGTAGAGCTCCTCCCCCAATGTGTAGCTGATCTGGAATGGGTCCGCATACTTCTCCGCTATGATATCTTTTAGTGAATCCGGCTGCTGGTCTTCCCCGACCACCGTGAAATCAATATCTTTGATCTTATCTTCTGGTATTTCCTCCTTCTCACTACAGCCAATTGTCCCCAGAACCAGAAACGCAGTCAATATTGCAAATACGACCCCTCTCTTCCATTTCTTCCTTCTCCTCATCAAATGCAGCAAATTCATAAATGTATCCATTTTTCCTCCTAAAACCAAACGATATCAACGAACTTATTTATCTATAATTATGACTGAATTCAAAAAGATATACGTTTTCGGTTGATTTTACCCGCAAAAATGTATAAGATATATTATTGGTAGATTAATTTGGAAAGGTATGGTATTTTTATGATTCGATTGATTCTTGTGGCAGGCTTTGTCATTCTCTTTCTCATACTGAGCATTCCGATCATGCTCGTGGAATGGATCATCGGCAAATATAAACCTGATGTCAAGAGCCGCTCCAGCCTTGCGATCGTCAATTGGGCATTCCGCTGCGTCCGCTTTCTGGCAGGCGCAAAAGTGGATTATATCGGTGAGGAAAATATCCCGTCAGACACTCCTGTGCTCTATATCGGAAACCACAGAAGCTTTTTTGATGTCGTGCTCACCTACATACGCGTTCCCCGCCCCACGGGCTATATCGCAAAGAAAAGCATGGAAAAAGTCCCTCTGCTCAATATCTGGATGCGCAACCTCCACTGTCTGTTCCTCGACCGAGAAAATATCAAGGCTGGTATGCAGACCATTCTCGCCGCTATAGACCTGATGAAGAACGGCAAGTCCATCTGTATCTTTCCCGAGGGAACCAGAAACAAGGAGGAGGGTACACTCCTTCCCTTTCACGAAGGAAGCTTTAAGATTGCCGCAAAAGCAAACTGCCCGATCGTTCCCATGACGATCAACAACAGTGCCGCCGTCTTTGAAAACCAGTTCCCATGGATTAAAAAAGCACATGTTATTATTGAGTACGGCAAACCGATCTACATCAAGGAACTTCCCAAGGAACAGCAGAAGAAGCTGGCACCTTATGTGGAGGAGATCATTATGGAGACATATAATAGAAATAAGGACAACATATGATAAGGAACTGTAGAAAAATAACTGACACATGATCATAAAACAGTCATGCTAACTGTTTTATGATCTCCTCGAAATGCATCCCGTGAGACGCTTTGACCAGCACGATATCACCGTCGTGAACGATCTCTCCGATATCCGCAGACAACGTTTCCTTGTTCTCATAATAGTACAGTCTTACAGCCGGATTCTCCACACTCCTGGCGCCATCGTACATGTTTCTGCACAATTTCCCCACACAGACTATCACATCGATATCCTTCTGCGCCGCGTAGACACCAACCTCGCGGTGCAGTGCCGCCTCGTCGGCGCCAAGCTCAAACATATCCCCGAGAATCGCAGCCTTGCGCATCTTCTTATGCCGTCGAGGATGCGCTGTGTCAACTGAATCATCGCTTGCAGCCGAGATATCTGCCGCATTCGGATCACCTGCCAGATCCATGACATCTGTCATATGAAGCAGATCGATCGCCGCTTTCATCGAGACAGGATTGGCGTTGTAACAGTCGTCGATCAATATCAGCCTGTCAGTGCGGATCACATGACTCCTGCCTCCTACGGCTTCCACATCACGGATTCCAGCCTGAATCTGTCTCGGAGACAACCCAAACAACACTCCCACCGTTGTCGCGGCGAGCGCATTGTACAGCATATGCTCACCAGGAAGCGGTATCTGTGCCGCAAAGACAATATCATCGCCTGACCCCCTGAGGTGTTTCCTGATATGGATCCGCACCCGGCTGCCCATTAACCCTCTGTTCTCATAATTGTCCGCATAAACTGCACTGTTATCCCCGCTGCCGAAAAACACAGGAATGCTCCCTTTGACTTCCCTGATCGTGATCAGCCGGTCATCGTCACCATTGAGGCAGATCCGGGCACCTTCCTGCATAAAATCAAATATCTCTGTCTTGGCTCTTAGGATCCCGTCCCTTGTCCCGAGATTTTCAAGGTGGCACTGTCCGATATTCGTGATCAGGCACACATCCGGTCTTGCGATCTTACTCAGTCTGTGCATCTCGCCAAAATCACTAATCCCCATCTCCAGGACTGCGATCTCACAATCTTCACGGATCTGGAGCACTGTCAGCGGAAGTCCTATTTCGTTGTTAAAATTCCCTTCTGTCTTCAATACGCGGAAACCTTTTGACAATACACTTGCCACAAATTCCTTCGTGCTGGTCTTTCCGACACTCCCCGTAATGCCTACCACTTTGATGTCAAGCTGTCTTCGGTAATACTCCGCCACATCCTTTAACGCCTGAAAACTGTCCTCCACGAGGATGTAAGCCCCCTTTGGATCTCTTGGCGCTTTCTCACAGATCACACCAAGTGCACCGGCATCAAAAACCTGATCGATAAAGCTGTGCCCGTCAACACGCTCACCGCGCGTCGCGATAAAGATGTAATCTTTTCCCACCTTACGGGAGTCGATCACGACACCCGCTGCACACCTCCTGGCAATGTCCACATCGCAGGTTTCCGGCTGCACCTCTATGTGAAGCGTTCCCTTCACTGCCTCCGCGATATTTTTCAGTGTCATATTTTTCATGGCAGCCCTCCATTTATTTGATCATTGTCTATATCTAGTACAGCATTGCATTAATAATCGAGTAAATACCACCTGCTATCCGCGCCCTCTGCACACCTTCAAAGCTAGACGCAGGGTCCACTACGCCGTCGCTTTGAAGGCGCACAGATGACACGAATATCAAGCGCTATTTACTTCAATATTAATGCAACGCTGTACTAGACCATTCAGCGTTCTCAAAGCTGCAGTATCAAGTTATACAATAGCCTATCCAAACAATTATTTATATTTTTCCACGGAGCTGTCAATGATCCGCTGACACAAATCTTCAAAATTCATACCGACTACTGCCGCCTCCTGCGGAAGCAGCGATGTCGGTGTCATCCCCGGCAGCGTATTTGCCTCGAGACAATAAAATTGATATTCGTCGTCCATGCGGAAATCCATACGGGCATATGTTTTGAGCCGCAGCGCCCTGTAAACTGTCTCTGCACAGGACTGCATCGCGCGCGTGACATTGGCGTCCAACTCAGCCGGGCAAGTTTCCACAGTCGCCCCCGCCTGATACTTATTTTTGTAGTCATAGAAGCCTGCCTTCGGTGCGATCTCTATCACAGGAAGCGCTTTCCCGTCAATGACACCGATCGAGAACTCCCGCCCGTCTATGTACTGCTCGATGATCACCCGGTCCTCAAATACATACGCCTTTTCCAGCGCTGTGTCAAGCTGATCCCTGTCATCTGCGCGGTATACCCCTACACTGGAACCACCGCAGTTTACTTTCACGATACAGGGAAAAATATTCCATGTGTCTATCAGCTGCCACTCGTTTTTACAGATCGTGATCCCCTTCGGCGTCGGTATCTTGTATTTGTGAAAGAGCTCCTTTGAAATCGCCTTATCCATGGCAAGTGCGCTGGAGAGATAATCCGTGCCGGTGTACCTGATATCAAGGAGATCAAACATCGCCTGGATCTTTCCGTCCTCACCATTCTGTCCATGGAGCGCCAGAAAAACAATATCCGACTGAGCGCAGATTTTAATGACATTGGGTCCTATAAAACAGTCCGGATTCTCCTTTCTGAGTGCCTTGACCGCACTGATATCCGGATTAACTTCTGATATCTTTCCAAAATTCTCACTCCAGTCACGATCCTGGGCAAAGATATTGACGTTTTCCCCCTCATAACCGAGGTACACATCCAGAAGCACCGCCTCGTGCCCCTTCTTCCTAAGCGCATGATAGATCATAGACCCTGTAACCAGTGACACATCGCGCTCTGTACTGATTCCGCCTGCCAAAATTACGATTCTCATTTTCATTCCCCCACTCATCTCTGTCGCGATAAACGCCTATTCCTCTAATTGAGTGATATTTCCGATCATATCACTCATGCTAAAAAGCATGATACCCTTCCACTCAAAACGCTGCATCTGCGTGCCATCTGCTCCTATATAACTGATTCCGCCCTCATTAAGCCCACCCATATATTTTATGGTATTCTCGATAATAACAGTATATTCCTTACTGGGAGTCATATAGTTCACAAAACTCAAGTGAAGCATATTGGATATACTTTCCTCGACCGTCCTCGTGCCTGTGCCAAAGATACCGTCCTGTTCAACCTCCTCACAGATCGCTTCCACCCGATCGACCATATCCCTCATAATATATGTGCATAGATCCCTGTCTGTGCCTTTTGCCGCGCTGATATACGCCAGCACACCATAAAAAACAAAACCTTCGCTGGAATAATCCTGTGTCTTTTCCCGCAGGAACTGCTCTGCGATCGTCTTGTACTCCGCACTGCCCTCAGCCTTAAACAACTGTGCCGCGGCATAAAAACGTGCCATCTTTTCGCTGTCAGTCTCGCATGGCTGTTGCTCAAGCCAGCTCCACGCAGCATCTGCCGCCTGCTGGTACTCTCTGCTCACATTTGCCTCATAACGCCCAAACATATCCCGGCTCATTGCCATAATACCGCAAAAAGCCGCTGTTGCATTATAATCACCGTACATGCTTCCATCGCTTTTCTGTCTGGAACTCAGCCACTTTCCCATGTACAACAACTGCGTCACGAGCTGCTGATCCTGCTCTCCCTGATCCAAATGCTGGTATGCCGCCTCAAAAAGCGCCCCGTTACACTGCAGCGCATACATGACCTCATGCATCCCGAAGCTCATATCACATACACCTTCCGGACTTTCCTGCATGTTGGAATCAGAAAAATTTTTTAGCATACTCAAAAACAGATTTTCGTATATATCCTCAGCGATCACAAACGGATAAGACTGTCCAACGATATCTGTATGAATATAATAAGTTCCCGCTTCATCGAAGACCGTAAAATCTCCCACACTCAGAACCTGTCCGCTCAGCGGGTCAACCTCCCCGCGCGGTATGATCCCTGTATAGACCACCTCACCGTCGCTGCTTCGCACGACATCAAACGTCTGCCCATGACGATCCCCTGCAAATATCACCTTTTTTTCTCTGCCCGACGCATATCCTGCGACATCAACATAGATGCTCGGTCTGCTCACAGGCAGAACAACCCCATATGACGCGAGCACGGAGCCATGATTTCCCTTCTCTGCCAGACCTGGCTGCTGTGCTATGTCTGGCGTTTCCGCCCCGCTTCCCTGGTGTGTGTCCGACTGCTGTGTATTTTTGTGGTTTCCACAGGAACTTGTCACAAACATTGCTATTAAGATGATGCAGCAAACATAATATTTGCATTTTTTCATTTTTCAACAGTCCCTTTTACTGCATTTTACTTCGTTCCATCTCATTATTCTACACGTATTTTTCTAACAAGTAAAGCATTTACTTATGAAATCCCTTTAAATTCGTAACAGTTCAACCTTGGCTTCCTGTTACAAGCATCAAGCCATGCAAAAACCGCTTCGCGGATGTCAAAGCCACGTACCGTGGCTTGATGCATCTAGACCACTATGCTTTCTCACGGACTTCGCAGCGCAGTGCGAAGTCCTGGGCTGAACTGTTACTTAAATTCCTACTTCCCTGTAGCAGCGCCTGAGAGATCTCACACAACGATCAATGGGGCATCTTTTTAACAGAAAATATCAACCTCCACATTCAGCTTCCCCTTGCGTGTCTCACCTGATATCCCGGCAAACTGGAATCTGCCAAAGCCCCGCACCGTCACTTTGTCCGCCGGTTTTAACTGTCCGCCGTTGTTCTCACTCAACCTGCCATTTACAAAGACTTTCTTTGCCCGGAAAAGTTCCACGCTCTCACTCCTGGACAAATTATAGACCTTCGCCGTGATGCTGTCAGCGCGCACCGCACTGACCTGAACATTCTTGCGCTCCAGCCTCGTGACAGTGCTCTCTGGTATTTTCTCTGCGATCCGGCAGCGGACATTCGTATGTCTGACCTGAACCATGTTTTCTGTGATATACGGTGCCATTTTTTCTGTACAGAACAGGAAAGCATGTTTTCCGTCAATGATGATATCTCCGAGCGTACTGCGCTCAATGCCAAGATTCATCAGCGCTCCCAGATAGTCCCTGTGTCCAAGCTCCTCGCCGAACTTTTCAACAAGCGGTGCGATCTCAATGCACTGGATCGGAAAGCGCTCCTCATATCCGCAGAACTCCTCGCTGCCAAAGCGCAGCATCATGCGCTCGCAGTCCGCAGTACCGCCAAACTCCGTGACAGGCACATAGGAAAGATCACGTTCCATGTGATAATAGACATCAAGCTCTGCCGCCGACAAAAAGCCCGTAAATAAATATTGGCTGTTATTGTATGATTTGTCCGCCAGCTCGCTCAAACGTTTTCTCAATAAAATTTCATCTGAATCCATACTCAGTATCCCTCTCTAAAACCTTTTTATGCTAGTCTCTTTCCATTGCCTGCAAATAATCCCTATCCCACAAGAGGATCTTTAGTTTTCGCGCTGCCTGCACTGCCGGTTTCGTAAAATACTGGTTTGTCAGCACCGCCCCGACCATTCTGTCATAGTAATCCCTTCCCGCGTAGGCTTCCTGCACCGCCTTGATGCCCACAAGCCCGGAGTAGCGTTTGCACTGGATCGCGTAGGTAACGCCATCCTTCTCCGCAAGGATATCTACGCCGTAATCGCCGCTGCTGCGCGTGACCTTCACATCGACAAAGCCGTCTGCCGCGAGCAGGTCTGCGCAATAGTATTCAAAATCAAATCCGTCCATCGTGTCAAGTTCTCTGCGTCTGGCACTGGCGCGAAACTGCCGGCAGACCAGCACGCCCACCGCCGTAACCAGCACGATTCCGGCAATTATCACTATTAATGTAAATATCTGCGTGTTCATTTGTGACTCCATCTCGTTTCCATGTCCTGTATCTATATTTTTATTGGTTTTGTACATTCTTTTTCACATGTTGTCAATGAATGGATTTATTTTACCACACAAATGTTTGTATCACAAGTTATTTCGTAAAAATATTTCACTTTTAGATTTTCCTCTTTACAAATCGCGCGTATTGTTGTATAGTTCGATTGTTACAACGATGATCATTTCAATCATGCAGAGTAGAATCGCGTGCGTCAAGTGCCTTGTGAACAGGGAGTTGTCACAGGGACGAAAAAAGAAATACTTTCCATTTTCTTTTGCGGTACGAGGTTCGCATCCCGCTGCTACATATTTGACTGTTTAAGATGACGGAGCAATTTTCTGATTTCTTAAGTCTCATTTGTGTAGTTTCAGGTTACTGCATAAAGGAGGCTGTTTTTATGCAAAAAATCACGAAACTAGGCTCAAAACTCTATTTGAATTCTTTCAAGGAGCTGAAAGTCACCCACAATCTTGTGCTGTGTGGTCTGATGGCGGCGCTCGCAGTCGTGCTCAACTACACCACATCCATTTTTATCACACCCAATATCCGAATCGGTTTTTCCGGTCTGCCAAACCGTGTGATAGAATATCTGTTTGGCCCCTGGGTCGGCTCCATCTTCGGCGCCACGCTCGATATCCTGAAATATCTGCTGAAACCGGACGGCGGTGCTTTTTTCTTCGGCTATACATTCAATGTCATGGTCGCAGGTGTGATCTACGGCTCTGTCCTGTACAAGAAGCCCGTGAGGATCTGGCGCATTTTTATCGCTGAATTACTGACTAAGACGATCGTTAACTGCGGTCTGAACACGCTGTGGCTTGCTGTATTGAACGGAAACGCTTTTATGGCGATCCTGCCCGCGCGCGTGATCAAAAACATCATCATGCTGCCGATCGACACAGCGATCCTGTTCTTTGTGCTCACTTTTGTCACAAAACTCGTGAACATGCCGGAGTTTCGCCGATACCGGCGAGACGGGTCAGAATGACAATGTGTAGAATATCCCTTCGTTCTTCCTTTTTTTGCCGAACTCAAATTAACTCTTTTTTCACCCACAAATGTGTGTTAGAATATATACATCAGCACTTTGTGAACGACTTTTCTTGCAGAAGGGGTACATATATGAACGAAAATGATAACTTTATTTTTGATGAATTGAGACTTCTTGTAGACAGATCAGCACTGATATGGCTGACTTTTATGACAGGCGTGTCACTGATGATCGGTCTGCTCTGTCTTGCCGGTGCACTGCCGCCTGCAGCGCTCTGGTCGCTGGCGTGGATCCTCCCGACAGGGATCTGTCTGTGGCTTGTGGTATGCCACTATCACAAAAGGGCAAAGATCCTTGCCCAGAAGCAGCAGATCTCCATGATGGCATATCACGCCAAGCAGGTACTGGAGCATCTGCAGCAGCAGATCCCTGATACCCTGATCACGGACAGCCGGATCAAAATGCGCTATCTGGCACGCCACGGCATCGACATCGACGCTGCGATGACAAGACTTGGGCACAATGTAGAAAAGTACAATGAACTGGCAATGGCATTCTTGAAAAACAGTGACAAGTACGAGGACGCACTCTATGATCTGATGCAGCCAGACACGCTCATGGAATATGGTGCCCATGCACATATCCTGAGAGTCAAGGCGAACGAGCTGGGGCTTGTCACCCTCACAGACACTGCTTTTTTTCACGAGATCGAAGCTTACGCCGGCGACCTGGACGTGATACGCGACAATTGGAAAAAACTCTCCTTTGAGCTTGACGAATCCTACGGTATCTTAAGTGAATACGTGAAATCACTTGCCCTGAAGGATGACGCCATCGACAAGGACGGAAATCACATGTCCTTCAAGAAATGGGGCGAACAGCTTCAGGAGGCGTTTCAGGCACTTGAGACTTACGATACCCAAAAAGCAAAAACAATACTAAACGAACTCGTCAGATTCCCGATCGACTCTGATATCACCAAGGCGTTAAAAGGGATCATCTCAAATATTGACGAAATGATGGCTGTTTAAAAACGACCGCTAGAGCGGTCGTTTTTTATTCTCCGTCAAACAATGCCTTTTCAAGTTCCTCGATATCACTCGCATTTGGCGTGTAAACATTGTCGATAAGCTCGATGCGGATCGTCAGGGAAGCTGCCGCATCGTACTGCACCTCTGCCAGCACAGTCTCCATGCTGGTCTTAAACTCACTGTACACCGCTGCCACCATTTCCTCCTCGGCAGGCGCCTCCGGTGCCTGTGCCCACTCATCCATCATTGACGTCACATTTTCCTGATGAATCGCCAATGCTGGTTTGAATATGTTCATTTTCTCATAACTTACCGTCACGATATAGGAACCATCGCTCTGCCTCTCAGCATCCTCAACTGTATACCGGACTTTCCCGAGCATGTCCATATAGATCTGACGAAAATCTTCCTTGTATTCATCGGAGACACCAAGTCTGCTGCAGAAAACACCTACCCCCGTATCGATCCCCTGTTTATAGAGTGCCTGTGCCTCCTCCTCCGTTCCCAGCTTGATCTCAACAAAAGCTTTCGAATCGTTTTTATACGATGTATCCAGAAGCGCCTGCAGATATGTCCTAACGCTTTTATCTGATGTGCAGCCGCTGACAGTGCCAATGATCAGCACGCCTATTAATAGAAGCAATATTTTAGTTACTTTTTTCTTTATTAATGTATTTTCCATCTCATTCTCCAAATCGAGCAGAGAATGTGCTTTTCCCTGCCTGTACCATTGCGCCATGCGCATGAAAGTCAAAACGCATATCCCGCTTTCTTGAGATATGCGTTCTGCTGCTATCCGACTAATATGATCCGCTGTAGAGCATATCTGGCTAACCCTCCAGCTCCACCTTGTCAAGATGCCAGATCTCATCCACATACTGCTGGATCGTTCTGTCCGAAGTGAACTTGCCAACCTTTGCCACGTTGAGCATGGCGCTCTTTGCCCAGCCAGTCGTCTCCTTGTAAGCTTTCTCCACTCTCTTCTGCGCTTCTGCATAAGAACGGAAGTCCTTCAGGATAAAGTAACGGTCAGCCTTGTCCGTATCCAGTGTGTTGAGCAGGGAATTGTACAGACTTCTGAAAAGCTCCCTGTCCTCCGAGTACGTTCCGTCCACAAGCTGGTCGACTACCTTTTTGATCTCAGGATCACTATTGTAGATATCCATCGGTTTGTAACCGCCATTGTTCTCATAGTTGATGACCTCGTCTGAGCTCAATCCAAATATGAACGCATGTTCCATTCCTACTTCCTCAACGATCTCCACATTGGCACCGTCCATCGTACCAAGTGTCAATGCACCGTTGAGCATAAACTTCATGTTGCCTGTTCCGCTTGCCTCCTTGGAAGCCGTAGAAATCTGCTCGGAGATATCTGCCGCCGCGAAGATCAGCTCTGCGTTGGATACCCTGTAATCCTCAATAAATACAACCTTGATACGATTCTTGACGATCGGGTCATTGTTTACCTTATCCGCCACCGCATTGATCAGTTTGATGGTCAGCTTCGCGTTCTTGTAACCAGCCGCCGCCTTCGCGCCAAAGATAAATGTCCTTGGATAGAACTCCATACTCGGGTTCGCCTTCAGCTCGTTATACATGTGCATCACATGAAGGATATTGAGCAGCTGCCTCTTGTACTCATGAAGCCTCTTCACCTGCACGTCAAATATGGAATCCGGATCAACTGTGATACCATTGTGCTCCTTGATATATTTTGCCAGACGCACTTTGTTCTTGCGCTTGATCTCCATAAATTCTTTCTGTGAATCGGGATCATCCACATACTTCGCGATGCCCTCGATCACAGGAAGATCCACGATCCAATCCTCCCCTACCTTGTCTGTCACCCAGTCTGCAAGGAGCGGATTGGCGTGAAGCAGGAAACGTCTCTGCGTGATACCGTTTGTCTTGTTGTTGAACTTCCGCGGGAACATCTCATAGAAATCCTTGAGCTCCTGATTCTTGAGGATCTCTGTGTGGAGCCTTGCGACACCGTTCACACTGTAGCCTGCAACGATCGCCATGTGGGCCATCTTCACCTGACCGTCCGCGATGATCGCCATCTTCTTGATCTTGTCAGCCGGTTCGGGATATCTGTTCACGATATCCAGCAGGAATCTGCGGTTGATCTCCTCCACGATCTGGTAGATTCTGGGGAGCAGTCTCTGGAACAGGTCTACCGGCCACTTCTCCAGCGCCTCTGCCATGATCGTATGGTTTGTGTACGCACAGGTCTTTGTCGTGATCTCCCACGCCTCATCCCACTCTAAACGGTAATCATCGAGCAGGATCCTCATGAGCTCTGCGATCGCCACTGTCGGGTGTGTGTCATTCAACTGGAACGTTACTTTCTCATAAAATTTGTGTATATCGTCGTGCTTGGACATATATTTCTCGATCGCTGTCTGCACGGAGGCAGAGATAAAGAAATACTGCTGTTTTAATCGGAGTTCCTTACCGGAAATATGGTTGTCATTGGGGTAGAGCACCTCAACGATATTTCTGGCAAGATTGGTCTGCTCCACCGCTTTCTGGTAATCACCCTTGTCAAAAGAGTCCAGACTGAAGCAGTCCATCGGCTCTGCATCCCAGATTCTGAGTGTATTGACAATGCCATTGCCATATCCGACAACCGGAAGGTCGTAGGGCACAGCCTTGACAGACTGGTAATTCTCCTGATACCAGATCAGTCTGCCGTCCTCCTCCCTGCATGCCACGTTTCCGCCAAACTTGATCACTTTCGTATATTCAGGGCGCCTCAGCTCAAACGGATTCCCATCTCTGAGCCAGTCATCCGGAACCTCCCTCTGGAATCCATCCCGGATCTGCTGCTTGAACATGCCGTAGCGATAGCGGATGCCGCAGCCGTATGCGGAATAACCGAGTGTGGCGAGCGAGTCGAGGAAACATGCCGCAAGCCGTCCCAGACCGCCGTTTCCAAGCGCTGCATCCGGCTCCTGGTCCTCGATCACATTGATATCCAGTCCGAGCTCCTCCAAAGCTTCTGAAAATTCCTTGTATGCCATCAGGTTGATCATATTGTTGCCGAGAGCGCGCCCCATCAAAAATTCCATGGACATATAGTACACAGTCTTGGGATCCTTCTCATCATAAGCCTCCTGTGTTTTGAGCCAGTGATCCACGATATTGTCCTTCACAGCAAAGGCTACCGCCTGAAAGATCTGCTGCTCTGTGGCTTCCTCCAAAGTCTTTCTGTACAGCGTCTTTACATTGTAAAGCACGCTTCTCTTAAACATTTCTTTGTCAATAATTGGCTTTTTTGGCATTTCGTTTTCTCTCCTTTTGTCCTGTGCCCCATTTCTTAAAAGTATATCGCCTACTCCAAGGATTTTGAACACGTAATTTTTTAAGTTGCTGCTATTTTTGAATAATTCTGCTTTCATTCTTCATATTATAGCATACTATATCAAATCTTTAAATAATTAATTCATCAAATTGGTTATTTTTTCATTTTTCCAGTTCAAGCTCCTGCTCCTCAAGTTTTTCGGCTTCCTTTTCCTGCTCGATCTCCTCCGCCTTCTCCTGCACATCCTCCTCATCCGGGTCGGCGTCGGATACAACGTCATTTCGCTTGTCGATCTCCTCCTGCACCCTTCTCTCCAGTTCCTCAGACGCCTTGTCAAGGGTGCTCTGTGATACCTCGTTGAGCGCTGCCGCCGCCCCTGAATCCATGATCATCTGCTTCGCATTGCCCACGCCGTCAAGCGGATTGACTTCGATATGTCGAAGCTCCAGTTCCTTCGCATCCTGTATTTCCTGATATCCTTTTCTTCGCAGATCCATCATCTCTCCGTAATTTGACGTCATCATATTTCTGGCTCTCTCCATGTGCTCGGATGCCAGCTGGTTTCGCTCCGCCTCGCTGAGATGTCCTTTGTTCAGCGCCTCTGCCGCCAGATCAAGCTCTGTCTGTGCATCGCGCATCATCGCATCTGCCTGCGCCAGCCTGCCGTATCCGCTGTCATACATGTCGTCGATCATGCCCGCCGCCTCTAGCTCACGCCTTGCAGCCGAGGCACCAAGCATGGATGCGGATTCCTCGAACCTTTCGCCCACACTTCCCCCTCCGCCGTCGTGATCTGTTGGTTCACTCTGCGCATCGGATCCCTCAGCGTTCTCTTCCTCTTCCTGCTCCTCGAGACTTTTCAGCATCAGATACAGATCCGCATTTTTCCTGTCAATCTCCTCCTGCTCTTTTGATGCGCCCGCCGCACTGCCCTCTGCGTCCTTTACACGCCGCTCGTTTTCTTCTTCCTGTCTCGCTTTCAATTCAAACAGGCGGTTCAGCGCATCCTGTTTGTTTGCGATCGTCTCCTTGTTCTCTCCCGCTGCGTAGGAACTTCTGATCTCACTCATCACACCTGAAATCTCGCTGAGCGTGTCAGAATGCTCTTTTTCGTTCATCTTGGCCTGCTCCTGCTGTCTGATCAGGAGCCGCTCCATGCCGGCAGCTGCAAAACTCTTACGCTCCTGCGGTTTCATCTGCTCACTCAGCTTTCTGCCTTCGCGCGAGATCGTCACCTTGCACTGCGCTCCAAATACATTTCCTGCATTTGTCTTTGCAATATCCGCGCGAAACTGATTCGGCAAACTGCTATTGCGGACACGCATATCAATACTCGAACTCCTGTTTATCTGGTTCTGAAAACCGTTATATATCCCCACCATATTCATCTGCATAAAACCACCTTTCTTCATGTACTGCCCCGATCACTACAGTCTGCATGTACATCCCTGTTAACACTAAGGAACTGTAGAAAAATAAGTGGCACATCCTGCTTGTCTATTTCTCCAATCTTGCAGGACAAAAAGCCTCGCCGTAGCCCGCTACGCCTACGTTTTTTCTCCTACAATCTTGAAGAAATATCCTGCGCAATCTGAGCACTTATTTTCCTACAATTCCTAATTCATAGATTTTCCCTTCTCATGCAACAGACTCATTTTGAGATCATAGTAATCCGGCGTCATATCCATATAGTGCACGTGCGGATTGTTAAACCGCTGCTCCTCCTCCCAGATCTCCTCCCCGAGCTGTCTCTTGACATACGAGCGGATCTCCTCGAGTGTCGGAAGCTCATACACCCTTTTGCCATTTTCAAACACTTTTACCTGCAGGGGCTTTGCCGTACAGTTTACAAACTTCAGATTCCTCCATGGCATCTGCGGATCGACAAACCGAAACTCCCCGCTCATGTCGATCTTCTCCTCCGCCTTTGCGATCAGATCTGCCTTCGCCTTTCCGTTCTGGTCATAGATCCGGTAAACCTTTTTCAGCCCGGGATTCGTGATCTTTTCCACCGTGCCTGATATCTTTATGCGCGGCTCAAACACACCGTTTTGCTCAACTGCCGCGATCTTGTACACCGCACCGAGCAGCGCCAGCGTATCGTCTGAATAGTCGCTCGTCGCACCGGTGATCAGCCTCTCGCCCACCCCGTAACCATCAATGCACGCTTTTTGTATATTTAAGGAAGAGATCGTGTGCTCGTCGAGACTGTTGGATACAATGATCCTGCAGTCTGTCAGCCCCTCCGCATCCAACATCCTGCGGACTTTTGACGACTGATACGCCAGGTCCCCACTGTCAATGCGCACACCTTTCAGCCGCTTGCCCATAGGCTCCAACACTTCATGCGCCACGCGGATCGCATTTGGGATCCCTGACTGGATCGTGTCGTAGGTATCAACCAGGAGAACTGTATTATCAGGATAGTTTACTGCATAGTTTTTGAATGCCTCATACTCGTTCTCATAGTACATCACCCAGCTGTGTGCCATCGTACCACTCACAGGAATGCCAAACATCTGACCCGCAAGCACTGTCGCTGTCCCGGCTGCACCGCCGATATAGGAAGCACGCGCCCCGTACACTGCCGCGTCCATATTGTGCGCGCGCCTCGCGCCAAAGTCCGACACCATTTTTCCCGCTGCAGCCTTGACTATGCGCGCTGTCTTGGTCGCCACAAGAGACTGGTGATTGATCTGTGTCAGGATCGCGGTCTCGACGAGCTGCGCATCGATCAGCGGCGCGACCACAGTGAGGATCGGCTCATTTGGATACATGATCGTCCCCTCAGGAAACGCATAGATATCTCCCTGAAACTGAAATTCTTTCAGATAATTTAAAAAGGTGTCCGTAAATGTGTTTAGCGATCGCAGATACGCGATATCATCGTCCGAAAAATGCAGATTCTCTATATACTCCACGATCTGCTCGAGCCCCGCGAAGATGGTAAAACCGCCCCTGTCGGGATTTTTCCTGTAAAACACATCAAACGCAACTCTCGTCTCCATATCTCCGTCATTGAAGTAACCATTTGCCATTGTCAGCTCGTACAGATCCATGACCATGGTCAGATTCCTTTGATCAGCCTGCTTCATCATACTGGTATATCCTTTCTCTTTTTATATGGACAGGTCCATTCCTATCTCTCTGATTTGGGAGCGGTCACGACAGCTCCTGATCTGCTTTTTATATCGTTCCCTGTCTCTATCATATTCCTTTTCTATACCTATTGGCAAGAATTTTTTTGTGCGGAGTATATAATATTTCATAAAGACTTGACATTGCCGCAGTGTCAGCCTCTATATTAAGTACTCATTTGTTAATCCCATCGGGATCACGTCTGATCAACGTCTTTTTCTATTCTGTATATGGGCGATACGCACTTGACACAGACACCTTCTGCAATGAAAATACCTGCTGGTCTGTCAATGCGGATGAGATCGATTTTTTGAAAAATTAATGAGCTAATTTGAGAACAAGTCTACCATTTATTTCTATTTCATTGTATAATAGGTCGGTATTGATTTTCGAAGCCTTTTGCACCTGGTATGCGAAAAGCGATCGGATATTTATAAATGATCATAAAATAGACTCTCGGAGTCTCTTTGTGCCTGATATTGTGAGAAGATTTCTGTCGGATGTGCGCAAATTTATAAGGCGTACGCGGATCTGCCACAATGGCAGGTGCAAGGGAGATTCCGGGAGGCTGTTAAAAGAAAAGGAGACATTTTATGGCACAGAATCCAATTGTCACGATTGAAATGAAAAACGGCGATCTCATCAAGGCGGAACTGTATCCCGAGATCGCGCCAAATACGGTCAACAATTTTATCTATCTGGTGAACAAAGGCTACTACAACGGTCTGATCTTCCACAGAGTCATCAACGGTTTCATGATCCAGGGCGGCTGTCCCGAAGGCACCGGAACGGGCGGACCAGGCTACTCGATCGCCGGGGAGTTTGCACAGAACGGTTTTGAGAACGAATTGAAACACACGCCCGGCGTGCTCTCGATGGCAAGAAGCATGATGCCCGACTCCGCAGGGAGCCAGTTCTTCATCATGCACAAGACAAGCCCGCATCTTGACGGCGCTTATGCGGCGTTTGGGAAAGTGGTTGAAGGGTTGGAAGTGGTGAACCGCATTGCCGAGACACCTACCGACTATTCCGACAGACCGCTGGAAGATCAAGTGATGCAGACGGTTACGGTCGATACGTTCGGCGTGGAATATCCTGAACCAGAGCGATGCTGATGCATCGCTCTGAAATGCTTACGGCACGCTATTGGCACAATTGTCAAAAAACGCTTTTTTCTCCATCAGTTCGTCCTGCTTCTCCTTGGGCAGCAATGCATAGATCTCCTCATATTCCAGTTCCTCCATCGGTGTCCCGAGCACTGCCATCAAAATCTGTTCCTCAAACCAGTCCTGCCACAGTGATTCAAACAACATTTTGCTGTCCTTAAACGTTGTCATAACCTCGAATCCCTGCGGTTCTCTATAATATTGCAGTTTTACAAATCCATATTTTCCGGTATCTATCACCACCACATCTGTCAGTTCATACATCTCTGAAAACGCATCGGCGACCCGACGGCATTTTTCCCGCTCCTCGTCTGTAATATATGTTATCTGTTCCATAAAAACCTCCCCCCAAAATGTCACTCACATTCCTATTATCTCTGTCTCCGTCAAATATCAAACGCCCTTCTACCCACAAACATGGTTTCATGCGCACTGTTCCTAACAGTATATTCTCTTTTGCGAAGATATTCAAGTATCAGAATATAATTTATCCTAAAGTTAAATAATATGAAGAAAAGGAGATACTTGATATGATCGTCTACTCCCCGTTTTGGGAAACACTGAAAAAGTCAAACGAGAGCTGGTATTCCCTGACCAATAAACACCATATGTCAAACAGCACACTCCACCGCCTAAAACATAACAGAGACGTATCCACGAAAACGCTGAATGATCTGTGCCGCATACTCGACTGTCAGATCAAGGATCTCGTCCTGTACGTTCCCTCCGACACCGACCAAAAACTTTAAAAGGACAGCGGAAGCTGTCCTTTTGTTATCTACAGTCATCAGTGATCATCGAAATATGAATATCTCCTCGATCGGCGCGCCGACCGCTCTCGAGATATCGACTGCGAGCTTTAGCGACGGGTTGTACTGTGCTTTTTCCAGACGCATGATCGTCTCCCGGCGCACCCCGACCATGACCGCCAGCTCCTCCTGCGTCATCTGTTTTAATTGCCTGTATGTCTTCAATCTGCATTCAAAATCCGGCACGCCCCATTCCTCACTTTCACAGAGACAGGCGCTCTATACCTCTTTTCACCTGACAGAGCGTCCGCTGCATAACAGCTATCGCTCCTGATCATCCTGATCATATTGATACAGCAGATACTCACCGAGAAACATATCGATCGCGACCGCAAATGCGACGACGATCTCAAACGCGATCAGCGCATACTCCACATTCCCCAGGAAACCGCCGAATACGATCAGCCCGGCGAAGATGATGTTCACTGCCGCTTTGTGCGCGTTCAGCTGCGCCCTCGTTCTGTTTTCCACATACCGCTCATCCATAAGAATGCCTGACATCTTACCCTCAAAGAAAAATCCAAAAAATCCGAAAAAAGCGAACCGCACAAACGCGGCAGGACCAGTCTGGAATCCCTGAAAGCCCAGAAAGCCCAAAAAGCCCAGAAAACCCAGCCTGGGATCCACTCTTCTCGTGACGGGCTTTTTCCGATCGGCGACAGAGATCACGACAACCGCCGCACATACATACACTGTCACCAGCGTGACGGAAACGATCATCGGCAGATCTTTTATGGTGAATTCATACGCTGAAAGATCCATCGGCACGACCAGCCGCGACTCATTGTACGTCACCGCATACCCGATCGACGCCAGCAAAAACAGTACGCAGACAACACCTGCGGCAAACAGGATCTTCGCTTTCTTTTTCAATGCCCTTTTCATTGCACACCTCCATAAAGTGACATATTTGTCTCTATATGATACAAATATATCACTTTATATACTGGTTGTCAAGAAAATGGTCTGATCATCAATCCAGCTTCAAGATCAGCTCCAGGATCCGCTTCGCGCAGATCTCCATATCCTGCCGTTTCAGGATCCCCTTCTCCAGAGCCTCCATCAGCCGCTCCGGGAAACCGAGCGCCATCTTGACATCATTTCCAGCCTTGACTTCCTTGTAGTGCTCACCGTTCGTCCACCAGTCTGTCGTCACCATGCCGTCAAATCCCCACTCGCCGCGCAGGATATCCTCCAGCAGCTCCCTGTTCTCAGAAGCTCTGTGACCGTTCACGATATTGTACGATGACATGATCGACCACGGTTTAGCCTCCTTCACAATGATCTCGAACGCCTTTAAGTAGATCTCCCTGACCGCGCGCTCGGACGCCCGCGAATCACTGTTCTTGCGGTTTGTCTCCTTGTTGTTGAGCGCAAAGTGTTTCACTGACGCGCCGACGTGGTTGCTCTGGATCCCGCGCACCATCGCGGCTGCAAGCTTTCCGGCAAGGAACGGATCCTCCGAGTAATACTCAAAATTCCGCCCGCACAGAGGGCTTCTGTGGATATTGACAGCCGGTGTCAGCCACACCGCGATATTATTTTCCTTAACCTCCGCGCCTCCGGCTTCACCGACACGCTCCACAAGCTCCGCATTCCATGAACATGCCAGCTGCGTCGCGCAGGGCCATGCGGTGGTGTACACACTGCACTCCGGCGCGATGCGCAGACCTGCCGGTCCGTCCGCCGTCATCACGCTCGGTACACCGTAGTCGGGCAGATTGCCCCAGCCAAAGGTATTTGCCACACCTGTGTTTGGCTGCCCTCCCAGCAGATGTGCGAGATCCTCGTCCGGCAGCTGTGCCACAAACTCGTCGAGCGTGATCTTTCCCTCCGCCACTTCCCGCAGGAAATGATGCTGCTGCGCTGCCGTGTTCGCCCACAGATGATAGCGTTTCCCCGCTCTCGCCGCAGGCGCAAAGCCGTCCGTCTCCTCGACCGTCAGCGGAACAAGCTCATTGGCATCGGTGTCAACGGGCGCTGTGAGCGGCAGCTCCTCATAGCTTCCATCGGCAAGCAGTCTCTTTTTCAGGCTGGACGGCGCGCACTTTCTCGAAAGCTGCTGCACCACGATGTCCTCCTTGACCTCATACTGATAAGACAGTTCCACCACGTCGCGCACCGACACGCCCACGAAGAAGCAGTATGACCCTTTTTCCAGTATGTAGGCAGACTCTTTGATCTTTCCGAGATCGTCATACGACGCCATATCGTCGACACACCACGACAGAACGATACTCTGGCTCTCCCCCGTCTGCAAAAGCCGTGTCTTCCGGAATGCCGCGAGCTGCTTTGCCGGCTTGCCAAGCTTTCCCTGCGGTGCGCCGTAATACGCCTGCACCACCTCTTTTCCGGCACGCTTCCCGACATTTGTGACCACGACCGGCACGTAGATCCTGCCGCCCTCCTCGTAAGCCGCACCTGCGGTCAGTGAGAAGTCTGTGTACGACAGACCGTATCCGAACGAGTAGTTGACCTTCTGGTACGCCTCGGGGATCGTCTCAAAATAGCGGTACCCCACATAGATATCCTCCACATAATCCACAAAGCGCTCCGACTCGTGGAAGCTCTCCGTGGACGGGTAATCCGCAAGCGAGCGGGCAAACGTGTCCACGAGCTTTCCGCTGGGATTTCCGTCGCCCATCACAAGCTCCGCCGCCGCGAGTCCTCCCTCGATGCCGCCCTGCCATGCCATCAGCACAGACTGGATCCTGTCATCGTCGTGGAACCAGCAGGAGTCCACCATGCCGCCGACATTCATGACAACGATCACCTTGTCAAAAGCCGACTTGACAGCCTCCACCATCGCCTGCTCCGCATGTGTCAGATTGAAATCCCCGTTCTCAAAGATCTCGGCGGAGCGCTTCGCCATCGCGTCCTCATTGACGAACAGATTTTTGTTCTCGGTGTCCACGATACTCTTCCTGTCCCATCCCTCGCCGGAAAAACGGCAGATCGAGATGATCGCGGTGTCCGTGTAGATCCTTGCCTTTTTCAGCAGCTCCGCGGGAACTTCCGGCTCGATTGTCATGCCGGGAACACTGCCCTTCTGATACTGCGCTTTCACATCGTCGCGGTAAAACGCAGCGAGTTCCTCGAACACACTCACCTTGTCCTTCAACAGCGAAAAGCCTTCGTACAGGTTTCTGGCATAGGAAACCGTCACTTCGCCGCTCCCGCCGCCGCCGCGCACATAGTCAAAGCCCGCCTTCCCGAAAAGAGCCACTTTGCTCCCCCTGGCAAGCGGAAGCAGGTCCCCGTCATTCTTTAAGAGCACCATGCCCTCCTTTGCCGCCTCCTTCGAGAGCGCGATATGCGCTTTGCACGCCGTCACCTTCTCGCCGTTCTCTCCCAAAGGAATGTTTGGCTGATACATCACTCTTGTCCATTTTTGCATTTGCAGTTCCTCCTTATCTTGCCTTCTTATCAGGCGCTCTGAACAATCAACTATTTTTTAGTATATCAACAATAATATCATTTTACAACAGATAACAGATGCGTGCCTGCACAAAAAACTAGTTTTTCGCACTCAGCAGGATCACTCTGCTCCCCCTGCCTTGATAAACCCTTTCGTCCGCCACTTCCCCGACTGCCACCGCAGAAACATAAATACTGCGCGAACGCACTCATCGCCGGCAAGCCCTATGTACGCGCCCACCGCCAGCAGATTCAGATGGATCCCAAAGAACCATGTTCCCCCCACCATACAGACGTACATGAAGACCACACCGATGATGGTCGTATACAGGGCGTCACCGCTGGTCTTGAGCGCCTGCCCAAACACCAGGTTCGTCACGCGCCCCACCTCGAGCGCGATGTCGATCGTCATGAGCGTCCTCACCAGTGTGATCATCTCCATATCATCCGTAAACAGCCGGATCAGATGATCCGATCCCAGCACAAATGCAGTCTCCAACCCTGCCGCCACACAGATTCCGATAACCGCCGCTTTCTTCGTTCCCCGGTCGCACGCCTCAAAATCCCCCTTGCCGATGCGCCAGCCTGTCATGATGGCGTTCGCCTGCGCCAAAGCCGCGCCTGCACAATAGGAAAAGTTTGCGATCTGCGCCGTGTATGCCCTCGCCGTCACATGAAAACCGTTTTCGTCCATCTGGTTCAGGAAACGGATCGTCAGCGTCATCGCCACATTGTAAAGTGCAGTCTCCAGTGCGGAGGGCAGACCCACCCGGATGATCTGGGCAAAGACCTCCCTGTTTTTCAACCGTTCAGGATCCTCATTTGCCTTGACCAGAAGCTTGGAGGCGATCATCACGATCACCAGATTCACAACCCTCGATATCACTGTTGCCGCCGCAACACCTGCCACCCCGAAGTGAAATACAAACAAAAATACAGCATTCAGGCACAGATTCAAAATATTTGCGATCACCGTCGCTGCCAGCGGCTGTTTTGTGTGCCCAAAAGCCCTCAGGTAGCTGGAAAAGATCGGGATCAGCGCATTCAGCAGACAGGCTCCGCCCACGATCCTCAGATATGTCTTTGCATGCTCCATCAGAAGCGGCGCCACTCCCACGATCTCCAGAAAACGCTCTGAAAAGATATACAAAAACACAGAGAGCACCACGCCGATCACCGCATTGAAAACCGCCCCCAGCTGTCTTGCCTGATAGGCAACGCCAACTCTCTTCGCCCCGATATACTGCGTCATCACGGCGATCATGCCCGATGACACTACATGAAACATGATGATAAAAATGCCTATATATGTATTTGCTGTCCCCACAGCCCCCACAGCACTGTCCCCCACTGTCGAGAGCATGATCGTGTCCACCATACCCGCCAGCATCATGAACAATGTTTCCAGCGCGATCGGTATATATAATTTCATAAAAGGTTTCATCGTATTTACATCCTCCATCCAGATGTTTCACTTATTCACAGGTCCTTAGAGCGTGTTAAAATTCTTTCCATACAGATGTGCCAGACCGTCTAACTGAAAAAGCGAAAGATCATACGATCTGGCACACAGTTTCTTTCGGCGGCTTTTACCCCACCTACACTTGCATTCTACTCTTATCTATGCTATAATTCTTGCAGTATAATCCTATATTTTTAACACAATCCTATTATGAGCATAAAAATACAACTCAACCTGTGACACACAGTGCCCAGTGCTATTTGCCGCGGCTGCAGACCCCAAACCACGATCATTATAATTGGAGGAATCCTATGGAACCCACGCCGATACACGAGACAAAGCTTCACGGAACCATCACATTTCCCTACAGCGTCTACAAGGGACGTATCCCTGAATGGATCCGCTCGTTCCCCCTGCACTGGCACGACGATTTTGAGCTGATCTACTGCACGGAGGGAGAGATGCAGGTCACTCTATGGGGAAATGCGCACTCGCTCCATGCCGGCGATCTGATCATCATCCTTCCCCACGCTGTCCACTCCATCGAACAGGGCGATCAGAAAGACGGAGAGTACTTTAACATCCTGTTTCACGCCGCTCTCTTCAAGGGCTCCGAAAATGATCCCTGCTACGACAAGTATGTCGTTCCTTTTCTGAACGGCGAGAGAACCATGGAATGTTTTTTCCCTGCCGGCACCAGCTTCAACCGGACTGTGACTCCCTGCATCCTGCCCTTGCTAGAGCACAGGAAAGAGAGTTATACCACCCATGAGCTGATGATCAAATCCAGTCTCTTCTTCCTCCTTCACCACATGAGCCTGCACAGCACTGCTGCCACCAGCGACAACAGCCATCTGCAGCTCTCCTACAGCAGACTGAAAAACGCGCTCTACTATGTGCAGAAATTTTATGACTGTGATATCTCCATCAAAAAAGCCGCGGAACAGTGCGGCTTCTCGGAAAGTCATTTCATGAAATTGTTCCGTGAACTGACAGGCATGAGCTTTAACGCTTACCTTGTAGATTACCGCCTCCAACTTGCCGCAAAACAGCTGTCGGAGACCGACAACAAAGTGATCGATATCATGGAAAACTGCGGCTTCCACAACCAGTCCTACTTCACCAGGGCATTTCAGAAAAAATATCAAAAGTCACCTCTGCTGTACAGAAAAACCGTGCGCCCGGGCAGTCCTTAACCCTGCCTGCCCGGTTCCTCGCGCACACGCACTGCCCCCTTCCACAATATCTTATCCAGCTCATACCGATGCATTGTCTCTTCCTGGAGATATACCTGATCCCAGTCTCCCCAAAACTTTTCTATATCATGCGCATCAAAAAATCTCTTATATCCTCCATCATCTGTCTCGTACAAATGATGCTCCACCGCTCTGCCCTTTCCGGCGCCGTGATTGACATCCCGCACAGAATTCACCCTGAACAGAAGCATCCCGTTTGGTCTGAGGACTCTTTTGATCTCATCCAGGATCAAGAGCGTCCTCCGCTCTGTAAAATAATGAAGCGATAGATCACAGATGATCAGATCTGTAAAATCATTTTCAAAAGGCAGCCCCTCCGTCATATCCAAACAGACTGCTTTCTCAACCTCCGGGAAATTCCGAAGTATATTACGGACCGCATTTTGTGCGTAATCACAGGCGATCACCCTTTTTCCGCGCTCGATCAGATACAGCGTATCGTTGCCGCTGCCGCATCCGAGATCTATGATCGGCGTCCGGCAGTCATCTATCGCATCCTCAAATGTTTCCAGCCAGTCGTCATATTGGATCCGCGCCCGTTCGTAATCCCTGTGTATCGCATTCCATCTCTTTTTCGCCACCGCATTCGCATTTTTTTCCGCAGCCAGCACCTGACTGTCCATCGATCCGTCTACCAAATCAGCTTCCTCCTTCGTGAAAAATAAACAGATATTTTCTATCAGATAATCATATTCCTTTTGGCAGCACTCCGCAATATTTTTTAGCAAATACGTCAGATCTTGCGTAACAGTTCAGTCTTCGGTTTTCTGTTACAAGCATCAAGCCATGCAAAAACCGCTTCGCGGATGCCAAAGCCGCGTACCGTGGCCTGATGCATCTCAGCCGCTATGCTTTCTCACCGACTTCGCAGCGCAGTGCGAAGTACCGGGCTGAACTGTAACGATCTTTCCACGCTCTGGAGCATTTTTCACTGCGTTATTTGTCATCTTTGCTATTGCACCCGAAACCTGAATGTGATATGCTTAGTTTGTAAAAGTAGGTATTTACCTCAATAAAAATTCACAAGAAAGGGGAAATAAAAATGCGAATATCACCTATGTCTTATATAGCAAGGCAGAATAACCGCAACTTAGGTCGTTCTTTCCAGAAGCTATCCAGTGGAAAACGCATTAATTCCGCCGCAGATAATGCTGCGGGACTCGCTATCGCTCAAAAGCTCTTAAAGCAGACTAACGGATTGAGTGCAGGCGTATACAATGCAAAGACTTCCCAGAATATGCTCAATGTAGCAGAGGGTGCGATGAGTTCTGTGTCCGACATGCTACAGCGGGTAAATGAACTCAGCATACAGGCAGCAAATGGTACTAATTCTACATCAGACAGAGGTGCCATACAGGCAGAGATCGACCAGCTCACTCAGGAGATCGACCGCGTGTCGGCGACCACCAAATTTAACGAGACCTATCTGTTGAAGGGCGGCTCCGGCAGAAGCTCCATCTCTGTGAGCGCACGCGATGCAGGTCTTGAAGGTACCCTGACGCAGAACGGCTCAACAGCCACTTTCACGATGGACGCTCTAAAGGCGGGGGATAAGATCACAATCGGCGGAACAGACTACACGATCGGTGACAAGGAGGACGATACCAATCCCAATCTGATCACGGCAGATACAGCATACTCCAAGATCCAGGAACAGCTTGCGGCAGCAAGCAGTGTCGGTGCCACGAAAGCCGCAACGGCTTCCGCAGCGGCCGTGGATCCCAATGATCCGTCAAAAGTACAGTTTGTCATCAGCAAAGGAAGCGTTGACCAGTCAAATAACTTCTCCACCTCGCTGCAGGTGGGCGCAGAATCCGACATGGCAAACAAGATCTCCGTCAATATCGACGCGCTGAACGCAGCGGGTATCGGTATCAAGGGACTGAATGTCGCTGACAAGACCGGAATGGCAGCCACCAATGCACTTGACGCAATTGCTGATGCGCTGGCTAAAGTTTCCGCACAGCGCTCATCACTCGGTGCTGCATCCAACAGGTTAGACCACACGATCGCTTATGGCAATAATGCGATCTACAACCTGACAGCATCCCACAGCCGCATCGAAGATACAGATTATGGAAAAGGCGTGACAGAGCTCAAGAAAAATCAGCTCCTGAATACGTACAGTATCATGATGCAGCGCAAGTACATGGAAAACCAGAGCGGACGCGTAAAACAGTTTTTCAATATGTAATCAGCTAAAAAGGAACCCATCGGGTTCCTTTTTTATACACTGCCCGAGCGTCAGGATTCCTTTGCCCAGCCATAGGCATATTTGACTGCCTTATGCCACCCCCGGATCCGTTTTTCCCTGTCATTTTCCCCGATCGAGGGCTCAAACACGCAATCGCTCGCCCAGTTTTTCATGACTTCTTCCCTGCCGGTCCAGTATCCCACTGCGAGCCCTGCAAGGTAAGCTGCTCCCATCGCAGTGGTCTCTACACACTGCGGGCGTATCACTGGAACGTTGACGATATCTGCCTGTGTCTGCATGAGAAAATCATTTGCACTTGCACCCCCGTCCACTTTCAGTGTGGGAATCGCGATCTTGGCATCCGCCTCCATCGCCGCAAGCACGTCATTGACCTGATATGCTATGGAATCGAGCGTAGCGCGGATAATATGGCATTTGTTGACACCGCGCGTGATCCCGACGATCGTCCCCCTCGCATACTGATCCCAGTAAGGAGCACCCAGACCTGTAAATGCCGGCACGACATAACAGCCATTCGTGTCCGCCACCTTTCTTGCCATATACTCCGAATCCTCGGCGGAATCGATGATCCTCAGCTCATCGCGCAGCCATTGTATCGCCGCCCCCGCCACAAAGATCGAACCTTCCAGCGCATAATTCACCTTTCCATCAAGTCCCCACGCGATCGTTGTCACCAGTCCGTTGTCAGAAAACACTGGTTTTTCACCGGTATTCATGAGCAGAAAACAACCTGTGCCATAAGTATTTTTTGCTTCTCCTGCGGTAAAGCATGTCTGTCCGAACAATGCTGCCTGCTGATCTCCCGCTGCCCCCGCGATCGGTATCGCCCCTCCGAGAAAGGAAGCATCCGCCTCCCCATACACACAGCTCGAAGGCTTCACCGCAGGAAGCATGGATGCGGGTATATCCAGTTCTGCAAGAATCTCCTTGTCCCACTCCAATGTATTGATGTTAAAGAGCATTGTGCGGGAGGCGTTGGAGTAATCGGTGACATGCACCGCACCTTTTGTGAGCTTCCAGATCAGCCATGTCTCAACCGTGCCAAACAAAAGTTCTCCATCCTCAGCCTTCTGCCTTGCTCCCGGGACATTGTCAAGTATCCATTTTACCTTTGTCGCTGAGAAATAGGCGTCGATCACAAGCCCCGTCTTCCGTTTCAATTTCTCTGTAAGTCCTTTTTCTTTCAGTTCATCACACGTTTGTGCTGTCCGTCTGCACTGCCAAACGATTGCATGGTACACAGGAACGCCTGTATTTTTGTCCCACACGATCGCAGTCTCCCGCTGGTTTGTAATGCCGATCGCGGCAATATCCTTCGCGGAGGCGCCGATCATGTTCATCGCCTCGACCGCAACACCCAGCTGGCTCGCCCAGATCTCGTCCGCATCGTGTTCCACCCATCCCGGCTGTGGAAAATACTGCGTAAATTCTCTCTGTGCGACGCTGCACATCCTCCCTTTTTCATTAAATAAGATACACCGGTTGCTGGTCGTACCGGCATCCAGTGCCATAATATATTTTCCCAATGGCCTGTCCTCCTCGTTGATCCTATATTTATCGCTGCACGTTTTTACATGATCGCTTTCAGGAAATGTGCTGACTGCTCTATGCTTGCCAGCTGGTCCAGATCCCCAAAATGCTCAATTGACAGATAACCGCGATAATCCTCTTCTTTCAGCCTTCTGACGAGCTGTGCCACCGGAATATATCCGCTTCCAGTCGGAACGGACTTTAAGCCGTTGCCCTCGCTTCCCCTGTCCTTGCAGTGTACATGTACGATATACCTCTTTAGAAGCTCATAAGCCTCTATCACATTCTCATAACCGAATGCAAAATTTCCCATATCAAATGTACATTTTAGTCCCGGCACATTTCTCATAAACCATAACAGCTCATTCATCCGTGAACACGGCGACTTAATATCATCAAAATCCTCAAGCGTCACTTCCACCCCGCGCGGTCCTGCGTAATTTGTCAGTTCAGTCAGCGCCTCCTTCATCGACTGGACACACAGACTCCGCTCCATAAACCGCTCAACGGCAAAATAATCCCCGCTCACGCTGTGGAGTGCCTTAGCCTCATCCTCGGACAGAAATCCCGGCACGATCAGGACACGTTTTACTCCCAGCCTATGCGCCATATCGATCTGATCTTTTCCGACACGAATGTCAGAACTATTTCTAAGATCATAAAATTGATAGATGCTTGCCACTTCCATATAATTGTACCGCAGCGCCTCATCGATCCGGTCGTAGTCAGCACAGAGCCGTCTGTACTCGATATCAATACCGCGTATGCCAAAGTCACTGCACGAGCGCAAGACCTGGTTGAGTGATTTATCCCCTCTGGACTGGTTCACAGCCTGTACCACATGGTCATAAAATACAGACAGTCTGACCGGATTAGCGTATTCTTCCTCCAGAGCCACCCTGACCGCAGTGCAGTTGAGCGGTTTCTGCTGTCTCTTCACCTCCGAGCACCAATACACTGCATTTGTGAGGATCCGCTGGATCTCAGGCATATGGTAGACCGGATACTCCTCATGCCCTGGCTGAAAGTAAAATATCCTGCCTTGTCCGCGCTGAAAAGTGCATCCGCTTCGAAATACCTCACCGCCTGCAAACCAGCCTGTAAATACCACATCATCCGGTTTGGGGATATCAAAATACTCACCGTACATCTCCTCTATCGGTATATCAAAATGTGGCGGAACTCCCTGTGCGATCGGGTGATAGGGCGATGTGACAAATAACCGCTCCCGATCCCCATGCCGCCAGCGGAGTGTCATGCCTGTCCCCATAAGCAGACTCATGATCTTTGCCAAATGTGCGGAATGAAGTGCAATCAATCCCATACCCTGCAGCACATGCCGCCGCACACGCTCCGCCACCTCATCAGAAAACGCATGATGTGCAATGTGCCCCCAGTAGATCAACACGTCCGTATCCGCAAGTACCTCCTCGGCCAGACCATGCTGCGGTTCCTCCAAAGTAGCTGTGCGCACAAAAATATTTTTGTCTGCTCTCAGAAAATCCGCAATACATCCATGAATCCCCTGCGGATAGATCTGTCTCACTTCTTCCTGCTGCTGTTCTTGCAGATTTTCATTCCATACGGTTACTCTGATCATATTTCCCCTCCCAGATCCTTAAAATTTTTCTGTCCTAGAGCGTGTTTGAAAATCATTCCCGCCATCTGACAGAAAGCATTTTTCAAACACGCTCTAGTGCTCCATCCAGACAGAAATTAGCATTGTGGACTGCATGGTTCGTGCCAGTGCTACTTCCTCCTCAGTCAGCATAAAACTCATGTACCACCTTTTCAGCAGGTTTTGCATAGATTTCATAATCGCGCCTCCCTGAGCTATCATCCTCATCATACAATTTATCCGTCCACGACCAGAGTGCGAATCCTCCCACCCAGCTTCGCTTCTGACAGGCTTTGAACATCGCTCTGTACCAGTCTGCCTGTCCCTCCAAATCACTCTCTCCCCGAACAGACCAGTCATTTGGCACGTATTTTGATCCCGCGACGGACATGCATCCTGCCTCAGCAAAGAAGAACGGCTTCCGAAATTTTGCAACGACGGATTCAATCCTGTCAAGCTGTCTCTCCCAGTCGCTGATCGGATAATATCCGCTTGACGAGATCACATCGACACAATCCCACCAAGTAACATTGTGCTCCTGATATTTGTCAGTATTGTAAGATACTATGCCCTTAAAATCCTTTCGGATCTCCGCGATCGTATGACGCCACTCGTCTGCCCGCCGCTCCGCCATGACCATCTCACAGCCTGCAATGTGCATCTCACAGCCCATCTCCTGTGCAATCCGGGCATAATGGTTCTGAAACTCCATGTACGAAGAAAACCAATTACCCCACTTGGGCTCGCAGGGCACATCCTCATCAAAAAAATTAATATGTGCACGCCATGTTCCATTTATACAGTTCACGGTTGGTTTCAACGCCACGCGAAGCCCCAATGTATGTGCATAGTCGATCATTTGTTTCAACTCGCTGTCCGACATCGTCCGATCAGAGCTATGATCGATCGTCTCTGATTGGGGTGTGTCCTGAAGTCCCCCCGGAACCAGGATAACAAAATTGGCATTTGTGCGCTCTTTCATCTGCTTGAGACTCTGCCGGGCAGACTCCTTTGCCAGATTTCCAGCAGGCGCAAACGGGGCAAATGTGATGCCCTTTATATATGGTAATACAATCATAAAAACTCCTTTCTACTGGTGATAAACACAACCTGATTTTTGGGCAGATCCATCTGACTGCTTAGGAGCTGGCAAAAAAGATGCAGCGTTTATCCCAATCAGTTCGTCTATCTGAAACGCAAAGAGTGCCGCTACAGCCGGACAACTGTCTGTAAATATTTGAACGCGGATCTGGGTCCGCATTCCATCGTCCGCCCCATTGATGACAAGGGCATTGATGATCACATTCAATGGGGTATTCGGAAAATCGTTCCTCGTCAATAGCCTGGTAAATCTCATCAGCAAAAAACTGCGCTCATGAGTTCTCCAGTAACTTTTTCCCAAGGGCAGTCAAGAAAATAAAACTGTCATCTAAGTACAACTGCTGAGATGTATTTGTTTTATATGCCATCTAATACACCGCCTTTCAGTTATCATGATCATTATACCATTAATACCTCTGAAAAACTTGTGAATATTGTATAATATTATATTTTCAAGAAACATTTGCCTAGACGTTTGACACCAGCATCAGATGATATGATGTTGGGGCCAAAAGAGTTTTTAGAAACTCTCTGACTTTCCATATAGTACCTTGAAAAATTTAC
>ERZ779623.60-NODE-60-length-74527-cov-22.298528_pt1 | contig 74527 bp, 60 predicted proteins | sample MGYA00514189_ERZ779623 | MGnify/ENA primary metagenome ERZ779623 (study PRJEB29562, sample SAMEA4376712) | mouse gut metagenome | isolation source: Cecum | study: EMG produced TPA metagenomics assembly of the A DSS colitis mouse model was used to assess the... | reverse complement strand
CGGCAATCTTTGAACATTTGAAATTCAACCCGCTGCTTATGCTCACTGACCCTATCTACGGCTACCCGGACGGCACTTTCGGCGCGGAGCGCAGCATGACCCGCAGCGAAGCCGCCGCCATTTTCGCCCGTCTGCTGGCGGACAAGAACGGCGACACCATCACCGCCGCCGCAAAAACAAGGTTTACCGACATTCCGGCGAATAGCTGGTACTCCGGCTATGTGAAGTACCTGACGGGCTACGGCGTTGCCTATGGGTGCGGGGACAACCTCTTTGCCCCTGACCGGGCCATCACCCGCGCCGAGTTTACCGCTATGGCGGTGCGCTTCTTTGACGCCTACGGCGAGGGCGCGGACGAGCTGATGGAGAAGTACAAGGGCTTTGACGACGTTTCTTCCGGCTATTGGGCGGCTGAATACATCAAGGACGCCGCGCTTCACGGCTGGATCATCGGCTATGGGGACGGCACTTTCCGAGGGGAACGCAGCATTACCCGCGCCGAAGTCGTGGCAATCGTAAACCGTTTGCTGGGGCGTACTGCTGACGAGAAGTACATCACCGCCAATCTCCGCAGGCTCAACACCTTTACCGACATGGAAAAGGGGCATTGGGCCTATTACGACGTGATGGAAGCGGCGAACAGCCATAGCGCGGACATGACCGACACCGAGGAATGGGGCAGATAAATCCCGCCCCATTCCCACCTAAAAGCGAGGTGGTTATTTGCAAGATAAAGTCAACGAAAAAGTAGTGGCCCTGTCTATCAAAGGCTCAAAGCTCACCGCTGAAATGCTGCAAAAGGCCATGAAAGCCCTGTTAGCCAAGGGCAAGCAGCATATTAGCCAGTCGCCCCACGGGAAGCAGACCCTAAAGCAGCTTATGAAGCAGAACACGGGCGTTTCCAATATTGAGATCACCGACGGCAATATCAAAGCCTTTGAGAATACGGCGAAGAAGTACGGCATTGATTACGCGCTGAAAAAGGACGCCACGGAAACCCCGCCCCGCTACCTTGTGTTTTTCAAGGGGCGGGACGCCGACGTGCTGACCGCAGCTTTCAAGGAGTTTTCCGCAAGGAAGCTGACGCAGGAGCAAAGGCCGTCTATCCGTAAGGTGCTGGCAGCGTTCCGGGACAAGGCGAAGCAGCTAAACGCCAGCCGCCAAAAGGTAAAGAACAAGGTGCAGGAGGAATCCCTATGAAGCCGGAGATCAAGAAGCTGCTTATCCTATCCTTTGCGGCAGGTATCTCTCTGACGGCTGCTATTCAGTTTTCAAAAGAGGAATGTAATTCCACCTGTTTACTCACGAATAGCCGGTTTTGAAAGTCTACTCCGCAAAATTTCCAGAGGATATAGAAAAAGCGCCTGCCCGTGGCCGTAAGGCCAAAGGCAAGCGCCTGTTTCCTGTTTATGTTCTCTAAAAAAGTTTTACATCCGCAAACAGGCAGGTTTTTCCTTTTGCCGGAAATCTCCGGTTTTCCGGCAAAAATTTTGTGAAAACCGCAGAGGAACCCCTTGACAGCCCCTGGGCCTCTTTGTTAAAATCAGAACAGCGAATCCCCAAAACCACCCGGCCCGGCTACTCCCTTGGGCACTCACGCCCATAGCCGCGCCGAGGAAAACAAAAGGAGGAAACCATCCGCCGGACCGGCGGTGCGGCAATGTGGAGACTTGCCGTAATGTCCACGGGGTACACTCCCCGCGGGCGAGGATATGCCGCGGAGGCGGCGTGTTTACGGTTCATCGCTATGGCAACTTTGAGTTTGAAGGGCATCAAGAAGATCTACGACGGCGGCGTCACGGCGGTCCACGACTTCAACCTGGAGATCGCGGACAAGGAGTTCATCGTGCTGGTCGGCCCCTCCGGCTGCGGCAAGTCCACCACCCTGCGCATGGTGGCCGGCCTGGAGGAGATCAGCGAGGGTGAGCTGTACATCGGCAGCAAGCTGGTCAACAACGTGGAGCCCAAGGACCGCGACATCGCCATGGTGTTCCAGAGCTACGCCCTGTACCCCCACATGACGGTGTACGAGAACATGGCCTTCGCCCTGAAGCTGCGCAAGCTGCCCAAGGACGAGATCGACCGCCGCGTCAAGGAGGCGGCCGAGATCCTGGACATCACCCAGTACCTGGAGCGTAAGCCCAAGGCCCTGTCCGGCGGCCAGCGTCAGCGTGTGGCCATCGGCCGCGCCATCGTCCGTGAGCCCCAGGTCTTCCTGATGGACGAACCCCTGTCCAACCTGGACGCCAAGCTCCGTAACCAAATGCGCGCCGAGATCATCAAGCTGCGCCAGCGCATCGACACCACCTTCATCTACGTCACCCACGACCAGACCGAGGCCATGACTCTGGGCGACCGGATCGTCATCATGAAGGACGGCTTCATCCAGCAGATCGGCACCCCCCAGGAGGTGTTCGACAACCCGGTGAACGTGTTCGTGGCCGGCTTCATCGGAATGCCCCAGATGAACTTCTTCAACGCCCGCCTGGTCAAGTCCGGCGGCGGCTACGCCGTCAAGGTGGCGGGCGCGACCATGGAGATCTCCGAGAAGATCCAGAAGCAGCTGGCCGCCAAGAGCGTCCCCGAGAAGGACATCGTGCTGGGCATCCGTCCCGTCCATGTCTCCTTCGCCGAGGGCGCGGGTGCCCACACCATCGCCGCCCGGGTGGACGTGTCCGAGATGATGGGCAGCGAGATCCACCTCCACGTCACCGCCAAGGAGGACAACGGCGCGGAGAAGGACGTGGTGCTGGTGGTCTCCACCACCGACCTGCCCGAGAGCTTCCGGGCCGGCATCCCCTACGGCACCACCATCCACTTCACCTTCCCCGGCGAGCTGGTCCACCTGTTCGACAAGGAGACCGAGCGCAACCTGCTGGCCGACTAAGGGTTCGCCAGCCTGTCATAGCAGACGAGAGGCCCCGCCGCTTACGCGGCGGGGCCCTTTCTTGGAGGGATATCACAGAATGAAAAAGGCTGTCAAGGTAATTTGCGCTATCATCGCCATACTGATCGCGCTGCTGCTGATTATATTGATCAATCACCGGGTGCAGCTCAACAGGGAATCCGCCCTTCGTGCGCCGCTTGGACAGATGGTGGAGGTCGGTGGCCATAATATGTGCGTCTACACGGAAGGCACGGGGAAATCGACGCTCGTTTTCCTGTCGGGCGGGGGCACTTGTTCTCCTATTCTGGATTTCAAATCCCTATATTCCCTGATTAGCGATCAATATAGAATTGCCGTTGTCGAAAAGTTCGGGTACGGGTTCAGCGATGTTGTCGATAAAAGCCGGGATATCGACTCCATTCTGGAGGACACAAGGGCTGCTCTTACAGCGGCGGGGCTGACCGCCCCCTATGTCCTCTGCCCGCACTCAATGTCGGGGCTTGAAGCCTTATATTGGGCGCAGAAGTATCCTGACGAGGTATCCGCAATCATTGGGCTTGATATGGCGGTTCCGGAATATTATGACAGTATGGACATCAACATACCGCTCATGCGGATCGCAAGCTGGGCGGCAAATTGGGGCCTTACCCGGTTCCTTCCGGGAATTTCGGAAAGTGATGCCATAAAGCATGGCACACTGTCCGATACGGACAAAGCAATTTATCACGCGGTTTTCTACAGCCGGACGGCAACGGTAACCATGATAAACGAAACGGAATGGGTAAAGGAAAACGCTAAAAAGGTAAGCGGACTGGGTGTGCCGCAGCTTCCCATGCTGCTGTTCCTCTCAAACGGTTCCGGCGGAATCGGGTTTGATCAGGAGACCTGGCGCAAAATACCCATCGAATACATCACTCAGGTTGATGGCGGGACCTATATAGAGCTGGACTGCCCGCATTATGTGCAGGATTACAAATACGATACGATAAGCGAGCATATCCTCTCGTTTCTGTCAGGGCTGTGACAAATCCTCCCCGCCTGCGGCAAGGGCAGGGCAAACCCACCGCGGTTTGCCCTGCCCTTGTTTTCTTCGCGGCGGCCCGCCGCGTTATTCCACCGTTTTCAAACTCTCCACCATATCCACCTTTTTCAGCTTGAAGTGGGCCGCCACATTCACCATCACGGAGAACACCGCCGTCAGCACCGCCGCCAGCACGTAGGCATAGGCCGGGGCGGTGCGGCCGAACATCACCAGGTCCACCTCCACCGTCAGCACCAGCCAGGCGTGGAGGAGACGGCCCATCACCAGCCCCAGGACAATGCCGAACAGGGTTAAAAACACGTTCTCCCGGTAGACATAGGCGGTGATCTCCTTGTCGAAGAAGCCCAGCACCTTCAGGGTCGCCAGCTCCCGGACCCGCTCGGTGATGTTGATGTTGGTCAGGTTATAGAGCACCACAAAGGCCAACGCCGCCGCCGACAGGATGATGATCACCACCGCGTAGTCGATGGCCTCCATACTGTTGGTGAAGCTGTCCCGGATGGCGGCGATGTAGGAGTGGGAGGTCACCGCGTCCATGGCCATCAGCTCCGCCGACACCTGGTCGGACTCCGCCCCCTCCCCGTATTCCAGCAGGAGCAGGTTTTGGGCCGGGGCCTCCCCGAACAGCCGCTCATAGCAGGCCGCCGACAGGTAGACGTTGTGCTGGACATAGTGCTCCACAATGTCGTCCACCCGGACCTCCACCCGGCCGTCCTTGTCGATGGTGACGGTATCGCCCACCTCCACCCCCAGCAGCTCGGACAGCTTTTCCGTCAGGATCGCCCCGTCCCCGGGCGGGGTGACGCCCCCGCCGCCCTTCCGGTGGCGCAGGTTCATGAACTGGGTGAAGCCCTCGAAATCGTCAATGGCGTACAGCCCCACGTCGTAGGCCATCCCCCCGGCGGACGCCTCCGCCGCCGTCTGGCTGGTGAGGTGCCACCACTCCACCATACCGCTGCCGTCCAGGTAGTCCGTCACCGCCGCCAGCTCCTCCGGAGCCGCGTCCTCGTCCAGCCCCGCCGTGGCGTCGTAGAGGGAGATCTCGTCGAACTGCTTGTTGAGTATGGCGAAGATGGACTCATGAAGCCCGAAGCCGGTGACGATGAGGGCGGTACAGCCCCCGATGCCGATGACTGTCATCCAGAACCGCCGCTGATAGCGGAACAGGTTGCGCATGGTCACCTTCCAGGTGAAGGACAGCCGCCTCCAGACGGGCCGGACCCGCTCCAGAAAGACCCGCTTCCCCGCCTTGGGTGCCTTGGGCCGCATAAGGTTGGCCGGGGCAGCCATCAGCGTGGACAGGCAGGCCCACAGCGCGGCCCCGGTGGTGCACGCCACCGCCGCCAGCACCGACAGCACGCACAGGGCGTTCTGCTCCCGGAACTCCAGGGGCGGCATGGCGTACATGATGCCGAAGGCGTTGGCCACCACCGCCGGGATCAGGGTGGCTCCCACCCCCAGCCCAATGACGCCGCCCAGCAGGCTGGCTAAAAAGGCGTAGCCGATGTACTTTTTGGAGATGGACAGCCGGGAGAAGCCCATGGCCTTCAGCGCGCCGATCTCGGTGCGCTGCTCCTCCACCATCCGGGTCATGGTGGTCAGGCAGGCCAACGCCGCCACCAGGAAGAAGATCACCGGGAAGATGGTGGCCAGATTGCTCACCCGCTCCGTGTCCTGGGCGAAGCTGACGAAGCCCACGTTGGTGTTCCGCCCCAGAATGTACCACTGGCACTCCTCCACCTGGTCCAGCTCGTCCCGGGCGTCGTCCAGCTTTTGCTGGGCGTCGGCGATCTTCCCGTCCGCCTCCGCCTTCCCGTCCTCGTACTCCTTGAGGCCGCCGGCGTACTCCGCCTCCCCGTCCTCCAGCTTGTCCAGGGCGTCCGCCAGCTCCCGCTCCCCGTCCTCCCGGGCCTGGGCCAGCTCCGCCTGCCCGCTGTGGTAGTCCCGCCAGCCGCCGGCGATCTCCCGCTCTGCCTGGGCAAGCTGCCGCTCCGTCTCGTCCAGCACGGCCTTCGCGCTGTCCAGCTCCGCCTTGGAGCCGTCCAGCACCGCCTTGCTGCCGTCCAGCTCCGCCCTTGCCCCGTCTAACTGGTTCTTTACCGGGGCCAGCTGGGCGTATCCCGCGTCCAGCTGGGCCTGGGCCATGTCCAGCTGGGCCTTCTGCTCCGCCAGCTGGGCCAGCACCTGCTCATAGGCCGGGGTGCCCTCCGCCTGCTTCAAGGCGGCCTCGTACTGGGCCAGCCCCTCATTTACCTGGGCCTGCTGCCCGTCCAGGGCGGCCTTGTTCCTCTCGTATTCCGTCAGCCCCGCCTGGTGCTGGGCCAGCCCGCTCTGATACCGGGCCAAGCCGTCCTCATATTGAGCCAGCCCCTCCCGGTACCGGGCCAGCCCGTCCTGGTACTGGACCCGCCCATCGTCCAGCTTCGCCTGGGCGTCGTTCAGCTTGCGGGCCGCGTCCGCCAGCTCCCGGGCCGCGTCCGCCAACTCCCGGTCCAGGGTGTCCCGCCCCTCCCGGTAGTCCGCCCAGCCCTGGTCCAGCTCCTTCCGGGCGTCGTCCAGCTCCCGCCTGCCGTCCGCCAGCTCCTGATCCGCCTCCGCCCTGGCGTCGTCCAGCTCCGCCTGGGCCTCGTCCAGCTCCGTCTGGGCGTCCCCGACGAGGGTTTCGTACCGGATCTCCGCCCGCTCCGACCCCAGCGGGTCCAGGCTGTCCAGCAGGGCCTCCGCCCGGTCCTCATACTCGTCGCCGTAGCTGTCCAGCTCCCTCAGGCCCTCCCCGGTGAAGTAGGCGGCGGTGTAGTAGTCATAGGTGAAGTTTTCCCCCGGCACAAACAGGAAGGCGTCCACCGAGCCGCTGCCCAGGGAGGAGGTGCCCCGGTCGGTGCCCACGTACAGCGGGCAGTTCACCACGCCCACGATGGTGTAGCTGGTGCGGGTGAGATCCCCCTCGTTTTCCTCCTCCAGGGTCAGCTCCAGGGTGTCCCCCAGCTCCAGCCCCAGCTCCACCAGCAGCAGGCCCTCGGTGACGCACTCGTTGGGGGCCTCCGGCAGGCGGCCCCGCTTCACCTCCAGCAGGTTGAGCCGCTCCGGCAGGGAGCGCACGCTGACGATGCAGTCCACCGCCGTGGCATCCACCGACCAGGCCCCCTCCACCTCCTCCACCCCGTCCGCCGCCGACAGGGCGTCCAGATCCTCCTGGGTCAGCCCCAGGGTGGACAGCACCCAGCCGTCCATGAACCCGGTGCGGTCGTAGTACCTGTCGGCGGTGTACTTCATGTCCGGCGCGGTGGCCCGCAGGCCCGCCAGGAAGGCCACCGCCAGCGCGGCCAGCACCAGGATGGACAGAAAGCGGCTGAGGGTGTGCCTGATCTCCCGGACGGCGTCGGTGGTCAGGCGGTTTTTCCGCGCTACCATTCGATCTCCTCCACGGGGGTGGGCGCGCCGCTGCGCTCCATGGCCGCCACCCTGCCGTTCTTGATGTGGATCACCCGGTCCGCCATGGGGGTGAGGGCGGTGTTGTGGGTGATGACGATCACCGTCATGCCCTCCTGACGGCAGGTGTCCTGGAGGAGCTTCAAAATGGCCTTGCCCGTCACATAGTCCAGGGCCCCGGTGGGCTCGTCGCACAGCAGCAGCTTGGGGTTTTTCGCCAACGCCCGGGCAATGGCCACCCGCTGCTGCTCCCCGCCGGAGAGCTGGGCGGGGAAGTTGTCCATCCGGTGGCCCAGCCCCACGTGCTCCAGCACCTCCCGGGCGTCCAGCGGCTCCCGGCAGATCTGGGCCGCCAGCTCCACGTTTTCCAGGGCGGTGAGGTTCTGCACCAGGTTATAAAACTGGAACACGAAGCCGATGTCGTGCCGCCGGTAGGCGGTGAGCTGTCTGGCGTTGTAGCCGCTCACCACCGCGCCGTCCACCGTGATGACGCCGCCGGAGCAGGCGTCCATGCCCCCCAGCATATTCAGCACCGTGGTCTTGCCCGCCCCGGAGGGCCCCACGATGATGGCGAACTCGCCCTTTTCCACCGTGAAGTCCACCCCGTCCACGGCCTTGATGGTGACCTCGCCCATTTTGTACTCTTTTTTCACGTTTTCAAAGGTTATGTAGCTCAATTTTTTCACCGTCCGTTGACGCTCCTATGGCGGACCGTTCCCGGCCCGCCATAGGCGTCATTTGATTGATCCTACTATAACCCATCTGCCGGGGAAACGCAACCGGACGGGGGAAAAATTCAAGATCTATTCAAAGATTCTGGCTCTTTTTTGCCAATACCGGCGGAATATGCCCCGCCCTTCCAGGTTGTGATTGACTAACCCTCCCGCCATGGGATACAATTCCGGTACTGGTAAGGGAGTAGTCAGCGGAGCGGACGGGCGGTGCCCGTCCCGCAGGCCGCGGCACAGTCAACATACTGGCGCGGTTGGCGTCTGGCTGTGCCTTTCATGACGAGACTTATCCGCGTATGCGGGTAGTCTCTTTTTTTGTTGTCCCGCATACCTTCCATCAGGACAAAAGAAGGGATGATGTTTACATGGGATTTTGGGAACTGCTGGTGCTGGCCGTGGGCCTGTCCATGGACGCCTTCGCGGTGGCCGTCTGTAAGGGGCTGTCCCTCCGCTCCCTGCGCCCCCGGCACATGGCGGTGGTGGGGGCCTGGTTCGGGGCCTTCCAGGCGTTGATGCCCGCGGCGGGCTGGCTGCTGGGAGCCGCCTTCGCCCACCGGATCGCCGCCATCGACCACTGGATCGCCTTCGTCCTCCTCTCCCTCATCGGAGGGAACATGATCCGGGAGGCCCTCTCCCGGGAGGAGGAGGACTGCGATCCCTCCCTGGCCCCCGCCGCCATGCTGCTGCTGGCGGTGGCCACCTCCATCGACGCCCTGGCGGTGGGCGTCACCTTCGCCTTTTTGCAGGTGGATCTGATCCCGGCGGTGACCCTCATCGGGGTGTGCACCTTCCTGCTGTCGGCGGCGGGGGTGAAGATCGGCCACCTGTTCGGCGTGAAGTACAAATCCAGGGCGGAGCTGCTGGGCGGGGCGGTGCTGGTGCTCATCGGCCTGAAAATCCTGCTGGAGCACCTGGATCTGATATAAGGGCCTGTGCTCACACCCGCAAACGCCCTTTGAACGAGGCTTTTTCCGCCCACCCTTGAGCACAGGCCCTAAGAAACAGCCCCCACCGGAAACCCGGTGGGGGCTGTTTTGCGTCTGATAACGGGTTACTCGCCGTCGGCCTCGGCCCCGTCCTCCCCGTCAATGGAGACGGACAGCACCTCGTCCTCCTCAAGCTCCACCCCGTCGTCCGCCTCGTCCTCGGCCAGGGGGTTCTCCTCCTCAGCGGAGGCCTCCGCCGCCGCTGCCACGTCCCGGAAGCGGTTGTCGTCGTGGACCTCGTCCTCGATCTCGTCGAACTTGCGGTAGGCGGCAAGGCCGGAGCCCGCCGGGATGAGCTTGCCGATGATCACGTTCTCCTTCAGGCCCTGGAGGTGGTCCACCTTGCCCTTGATGGCGGCCTCGGTGAGCACCTTGGTGGTCTCCTGGAAGGAGGCGGCGGACAGGAAGGACTCCGTGGCCAGCGACGCCTTGGTGATGCCCAGCAGCAGGCGGGTGCAGGTGGGCGTCACCAGATCCCCGCCGTCCTCCCGCTTCTCCCCGCCGGCCGCCCGCTGCCGGATGGCGGCGCAGGCGTCCCGGAACTCCACAATATCCACGGTGGAGCCGGACAGCAGGGCGGAATCCCCCGCGTCCTCCACCCGGACCTTGCGCATCATCTGCCGGACAATGACCTCGATGTGCTTGTCGTTGATGTCCACGCCCTGCTGGCGGTAGGGCTTCTGGACCTCCTGAATCAGGTAGTTGTGCACCGCGTCCACTCCCCGGATGCGCAGCACCTCGTGGGGGGACAGGGCTCCCTCGGTGAGCCGCTGGCCCTTGGTGACGGTGTCGCCGTCCTTCACCCGGATGCCGGAGCTGTAGGGCAGGGCGTAGGTGACCACCTCGCCGTCGGAGGCGGTGATGGTGACGTTGCAGAGGGTGGTCCGCTTGGTCTCCTCCACGGTGATCACGCCGGAGATCTCCGCCAGCTGGGCCATCTTCTTGGGCTTGCGGGCCTCCAGCAGCTCCTCCACCCGGGGCAGGCCCTGGGTGATGTCGCCGCCGGCCACGCCGCCGGTGTGGAAGGTACGCATGGTCAGCTGGGTGCCCGGCTCGCCGATGGACTGGGCGGCGATGATGCCCACCGCCTCGCCCTGGCCCACAGGCTCGCCGAAGGCCAGGTTCATGCCGTAGCACCGGGCGCACACGCCGGAGTGGGCCTCGCAGGTGAGCACGGAGCGCACCCTCACGGACACCTTCCGGTCGGGATCTCCCTCGGCCTCGGCCTGGGCGCGGAGCTGGTACTCGATGCGCTTGGCCAGCGCGCCGTCCACCAGGGTGTCCCGGCCCGCCAGCACCCCGCCGGTCTCAAAGTCCATCACGTCCTCCGCCAGATAGCGGCCCCGGAGCCGCTCCTCCAGCGTCTCGATGACCTGCCCGTTCTCATTGATCTCGGACACGGTGATCCCGTCCTGGGTGCCGCAGTCCTCCTCCCGGATAATGACCTCCTGGGACACGTCCACCAGTCGGCGGGTGAGGTAGCCCGAGTCGGCGGTACGCAGGGCGGTGTCCGCCATGCCCTTCCGCGCGCCCCGGGAGGAGATGAAGTACTCCAGCACCGTCAGGCCCTCGCGGAAATTGGACTTGATGGGGATCTCGATGGTGCGGCCGGAGGTGTCCGCCATCAGGCCGCGCATACCCGCCAGCTGGCGGATCTGGGCCTGAGAGCCACGGGCACCGGAATCCGCCATCATGAAGATGGGGTTATAGCGGTCCATGTTGGCCTGGAGGGCGTCGGACACGTCGGCGGTGGTCTTTTCCCAGGCGGACACCACCAGGCGGTACCGCTCGTCGTTGGTGAGGAAGCCCCGCTTGTACTGGTTCTCGATCTTGACGACTTCCTTCTCGGTGGCGGCGATGAGGTCCCGCTTCTCGTCGGGGACAGTCATGTCCGCGATGGCCACGGTGAGCGCGCCCCGGGTGGAGAACTTGTAACCCCGGGCCTTGATGGTGTCCAGCACCTCGGCGGAGCGGGTAAAGCCGTGCTGGGTGATGCAGCGGTCCACGATCTTGCCCAGCTGCTTCTTGCCGCACATGAAATTGACCTCCGGCTCGAAGACCTGCTCGGGATCGGCCCGGTCCACGAAGCCCAGATCCTGGGGAATCCCCTCGTTGAACAGCAGGCGGCCCACGGTGGTGCGCACCAGCTTGTGCCGGGTCTCACCGTCAATGACAGCGGAGCGGCGCACCAGAATGGGCTCGTGGAGGTCCAGCACCCCCTCGGCGTAGGCCAGCTGGGCCTCGTCGTCGTCGGAGAACACGCTGTAGACCTCCTCCGCCTTGCCGTCCTTGGCGGCGGCGCACAGGGCGGGGGTGGTGCGGTACCAGCGGCCCGCCTCCTCGTCCCGCACCCAGATCCGGTCATTGTCCGCCGCCGCGCCGTCGGCCAGGGCCTTGGCGGCCTCGCCGGTGGTCTGGTAGGCGTGCTCGGGATCGTAGGCAGGGTCCCGCTCGTAGGTCAGGTAGTAGGAGCCCAGCACCATGTCCTGGGTGGGCACCGTCACCGGCCCGCCGTCGGAGGGCTTGAGCAGGTTGTTGGCGGCCAGCATGAGGATGCGGGCCTCGGCCTGGGCCTCGGCGGACAGGGGGACGTGAATGGCCATCTGGTCGCCGTCGAAGTCGGCGTTGAAGGCGGTACACACCAGGGGGTGGAGCTTGATGGCCCGGCCCTCCACCAGCACCGGCTCGAAGGCCTGGATGCCCAGGCGGTGGAGGGTGGGGGCGCGGTTGAGCATGACGGGGTGCTCCTTGATCACGGACTCCAGGGCGTCCCACACGGCGGGGGAGCCCTTGTCCACTTCCTTCTTGGCGGCCTTGATGTTGCTGATGCCGCTCTCCACCAGCTTCTTCATGACGAAGGGCCGGAACAGCTCAATGGCCATCTCCTTGGGCACGCCGCACTGGTAGATCTTCAGCTCGGGGCCCACCACGATGACGGAACGGCCGGAGTAGTCCACCCGCTTGCCCAGCAGGTTCTGGCGGAACCGGCCCTGCTTGCCCTTGAGCAGGTCGGACAGGGACTTGAGGGCCCGGTTGTTGGCTCCGGTGACGGCGCGGCCCCGGCGGCCGTTGTCGATGAGGGCGTCCACCGCCTCCTGGAGCATCCGCTTCTCGTTGCGCACGATGATGTCCGGCGCGTTGAGCTGGATGAGCCGCTTCAGGCGGTTGTTCCGGTTGATCACCCGGCGGTACAGGTCGTTCAGATCGGAGGTGGCGAACCGTCCGCCGTCCAGCTGCACCATGGGGCGCAGCTCCGGGGGAATGACGGGCAGCACGTCGATGATCATCCACTCCGGCTTGTTGCCGGACTGCCGGAAGGCGTCCACCACCTCCAGCCGCTTGACGATCTTGGCCTTCTTCTGGCCGCTGGCGTCCTTCATCTGGGCGCGCAGGGAGGCGGACAGCTCCTCCAGATCCAGGTCGGACAGCAGCTTCTTCACCGCCTCCGCGCCCATGCCCGCCTCGAAATCGTCCTCGTAGTACTCCCGCAGCTTCTTGTACTCCGCGTCGGTGAGGATCTGGTTCTTGGTGAGGTGGGTGTACTCGGGGCCGGGATCGGTGACGATATAGGCGGCGAAATACAGCACCTTTTCCAGGATGCGGGGGCTGATGTCCAGCAGCAGGCCCATCCGGGAGGGGATGCCCTTGAAGTACCAGATGTGGCTGACGGGGGCGGCCAGCTCGATGTGTCCCATGCGCTCCCGGCGTACCTTGGCCTTGGTGACCTCCACGCCGCAGCGGTCGCAGATCTTCCCCTTGAAGCGGATCTTCTTGTACTTGCCGCAGTGGCACTCCCAGTCCTTGGTGGGGCCAAAGATCCGTTCGCAGAACAGGCCGTCCCGCTCGGGCTTGAGGGTGCGGTAGTTGATGGTCTCCGGCTTCTTCACCTCGCCGAAGGACCAGTCGCGGATCTGCTCCGGGGAGGCGATGCCGATGCGGATGGCGTTAAACTCAGCGTAGCTCATAATTCACCCTCCCTTCTCAGTCTTCGTCGCCGTAGGAGTCCTCGTCCCCGGCGTCGGTCTCGTCCTCAGCGGCGGCCAGATCGTCGTCGTCGCTGCTCTCCTTCATGGTGAAGCCCGCGTCGGCAAACTCGCTCTCGCTGCCCACGTCCTGATAGCGGTCGTAGTCGTCCTCGCGGAAGCGGCCGGGCTGGTAGTTGTCCTCGTCGTCGTCCTTCAGCTCGATCTCGTTGCCGTGCTCGTCCAGCACCTGGATGTCCAGGCAGAGGGCCTGGAGCTCCTTCACCAGCACCTTGAAGGACTCGGGCACGCCGGGCTTGGGCACGTTGTAGCCCTTGACAATGGACTCGTAGGTGCGCACGCGGCCCGTCACGTCGTCGGACTTGACGGTGAGGATCTCCTGGAGGGTATAGGCCGCGCCGTAGGCCTCCAGTGCCCACACCTCCATCTCGCCGAACCGCTGGCCGCCGAACTGGGCCTTGCCGCCCAGGGGCTGCTGGGTTACCAGGGAGTAGGGGCCGGTGGAGCGGGCGTGGATCTTGTCGTCCACCAGATGGTGGAGCTTGAGGAAGTAGACGTAGCCCACGGTGACGGGGTTGTCAAACCGCTCGCCGGTGCGGCCGTCGTACAGCCAGCTCTTGCCGTCCTCCCGGAGGCCCGCCAGCTTCAGAGTGTCGGCGATGTCCTGCTCGTCGGCGCCGTTGAAGATGGGGGTGGCCACCTTCCAGCCCAGCGCCTTGGCGGCGTAGCCCAGATGGACCTCCAGCACCTGCCCGATGTTCATACGGGAGGGCACGCCCAGGGGGTTGAGCACGATATCCAGGGGGGTGCCGTCGGGGAGGAAGGGCATATCCTCCTGGGGCAGGATGCGGGACACCACGCCCTTGTTGCCGTGGCGTCCGGCCATTTTGTCGCCCACGGAGATCTTCCGCTTCTGGGCGATATAGACCCGCACCACCTGGTTCACGCCGGGTGAGAGCTCCGCGCCCTCCTCCCGGGAGAACACCTTCACGTCCACCACGATGCCGTACTCGCCGTGGGGCACCTTCAGGGAGGTGTCCCGGGTCTCGTGGGCCTTCTCGCCGAAGATGGCCCGGAGCAGCCGCTCCTCGGCGGTCATCTCCGTCTCGCCCTTGGGGGTGACCTTGCCCACCAGATAGTCGCCGGCCCGCACCTCCGCGCCCACGCGGATGATGCCCCGCTCGTCCAGATCCTTGAGCACGTCCTCGCCCACGTTGGTGATGTCCCGGGTGATCTCCTCGGGGCCCAGCTTGGTGTCCCGGGCCTCGGTCTCGTACTCCTCGATGTGGATGGAGGTGAACACGTCCTCCTTCACCATCCGCTCATTGAGCAGGATGGCGTCCTCGTAGTTATAGCCCTCCCAGGTCATGAAGCCCATGAGGATGTTCTTGCCCAGGGCGATCTCGCCGTCGGCGGTGGAGGGCCCGTCGGCCAGGGTGTCCCGGGCGTGGACCTTGTCGCCCACCGCCACAATGGGCCGCTGGTTGATGCAGGTGCCGTGGTTGGAGCGCAGGAACTTGGTGAGCTTGTAATCCTTCTCCCCCTTGCCCTCGTAGCGCACGGCCACATGGGTGGCGTCCACGGCGGTGACCACGCCGTCACCCTCGGCCAGGATGACCACCTCGGAGTCCTGGCAGTTTTTGTACTCCTGGCCGGTGGCCACCACGGGGGCCTGGGTGGTGAGCAGGGGCACGGCCTGCCGCTGCATATTGGCTCCCATCAGGGCCCGGTTGGCGTCGTCGTTCTGGAGGAAGGGGATCTGGGCGGAGGCCACGGACACCATCATCTTGGGGGACACGTCCACATAGTCCACCCGGTCGGCGTCCACCTCGATGATCTCGTTGCGGTGGCGGCAGGCCACGCGGGCGCGGGCAAAGCAGCCGTTCTCGTCCACCGGCTCGGTGGCCTGGGCCACGTTATACTCGTCCTCCACGTCGGCGGTCATATAGTCCACCTGATCGGTGACCTTCACCGCCACGCATTTGCCGTTTTCGTCCAGGACGTGCTCCGTCCTGCGGTAGGGGGTCTCAATAAAGCCGTAGCGGTTCACCCGGGCGTAGGACGCCAGGTAGGAGATCAGGCCGATGTTGGGGCCTTCCGGCGTCTCAATGGGGCACAGGCGGCCGTAGTGGGAGTAGTGCACGTCCCGCACGTCGAAGGAGGCCCGGTCCCGGCTCAGGCCGCCGGGGCCCAGGGCGGACAGGCGGCGTTTGTGGGTCAGCTCCGCCAGGGGGTTGGTCTGGTCCATGAACTGGGACAGGGGGCTGGAGCCGAAGAACTCCTTGATGGCGGCGGTGACAGGCCGGATGTTGATCAGGGACTGGGGAGTGACAATATCCAGGTCCTGGATGGTCATCCGCTCCCGGATCACCCGCTCCATGCGGGTGAAGCCGATGCGGAACTGGTTTTGCAGCAGCTCGCCCACGCAGCGCAGGCGGCGGTTGCCCAGGTGGTCGATGTCGTCCGCGCTGCCCACGCCGAAGGACAGGCAGTTCAGGTAGTTGATGGTGGCCATGATGTCGTCCACGGTGATGTGCTTGGGGATCAGCTCGTCCATGCTGTCCTGGATCAGCTCCAGGAAGTCCGCCTTGGACAGCTTCTCCGCCTCCCGCTTCTCCAGCAGCTCCTTCAGCTTGGCGAAGCGCACCTTCTCGGTGATATTGGCCTCGGCGGGGTCGAAGTCCACGAAGCCCTTCATGTCCACCATTCCGTTGGAGAACACCTTCACCAGATGGGTGCCGGTGTGGAGATCCTCCACCTCCACCACCGCCTCGTTGACGCCCAGGGCGTCCAGCTGGCGGGCCCGTTCCCGGGTGAGCACCTCCCCTGCCTCCGCGACGATCTCGCCGGTGGAGGGGTCGGCCACGGGCTGGGCCAGCTTCTGCCCGGACAGCCGGGTCCAGATGGACAGCTTCTTGTTGAACTTATAGCGGCCCACGTTGGACAGGTCGTACCGCCGGGGGTCGAAGAACAGGGAGTTCATCAGGCTCTCGGCGGAGTCCACCGTGGGAGGCTCGCCGGGGCGCAGCTTCCGGTAGATCTCCAGCATGGACTCCTCGTAGCTCTTGCAGGAGTCCTTTTCCAGGGTGGCCAGAATCCGGGGGTCCTCCCCGAACAGCTCCACGATGCCCGCGTCGGTGCGGGGGCCGATGGCCCGGATCAGGCAGGTGACGGGGAGCTTCCGGTTCTTGTCGATGCGGACGTAGAAGATGTCGGACAGATCCGTCTCATACTCCAGCCACGCCCCCCGGTAGGGGATCACGGTGGCGGCGAAGGTGATGTTGTCCGCCTTGTCCGCGTTCCGGGCGTAGTACACCCCGGGAGAGCGGACGATCTGGGACACGATGACACGCTCCGCCCCGTTGATGACGAAGGTGCCCGCGTCGGTCATGATGGGGAAGTCCCCCATAAAGATGTCCTGCTCCTTGATCTCGTTGGTGGCCTTGTTGCGCAGGTGGACCTGCACCTTCATGGGGGCGGCGTAGGTCATGTCCTGGGCCTTGCACTCCTCGATGGTGTACTTGGGGGGATCGTCCATGGAGAAGCTGATGAAGGTCAGCTCCAGGTTGCCCGCGTAGTCGGTGATGGAGTCCACGTCGTTAAAGACCTCCTGGAGGCCCTTCTCCAGGAACCACTTATAGGACTCCTTCTGGATCTCCAGGAGGTAGGGCATATCCAGGATCTCCTCGCTGCGGGCGAAGCTCTTGCGCATGGTCTTGCCGTACCACACGTCTTTGATAGCTCGCGCCATTGCCAATCACGCTCCACTTCGTCAGAATTTCGGGGCCGCCGCCGTTAAACGCCCGGGGCTGTTGTCACGGGTTTGAAATTCCCCCTTGCGCTTTTCCCCGCGGCCTGCTATACTGTACTTAACTTGGGGGAGTATCCTCCCCCCTTCCGCTGTGTATAAAAGCAGTTTATTGTACCACAAAGGCCGCCCCGCGTCAAGAAAGAATTTGACGGGAGCGGCAGAATTTTTGCCCGAAAACCCCCGTCCCCCGGCTGTCCGGCCGTGGGACGGGGGTTTTTGATTGTGCGGAACCCTGCGTTACTGCTTCCCAGGCGGGCTCACTCCCGCTCCCGGAGCTGCCGGACGTTCTCGTCGCACCACACCACCATGTTCCGCCCAAGCCGCTTGGCGTCGTACAGCATGGCGTCCGCCCGCTTGAGGAAGTCCTCCGGGCGGTCCCGGGTGGTGGGCACCACCGTCACTCCGCCCACGCTGATGGTCACCCAGGGGCCCACGGGGGAGTTGTGCTGGATGTGCAGGTTCTCCACCGCCTTTCGGACGGTCTGTAAGAACTCGAAGGCGGTGCGCCCGTCGCTGCCCAGGAACAGGGCCACGAACTCCTCCCCGCCGTACCGGGCGAACAGGTCGGTGGAGCGGTGGAAGAAGCCGGCGGCGGTCTTGGCCACGGCGGCGATCACCTTGTCCCCGGCGGGGTGCCCGAAAGTGTCGTTATACAGCTTGAACTTGTCGATGTCGAACATACAGATGGAGAAGGGCAGCTCGAAGCGGACGGCCTCCCGCCAGCGCACCAGGCACTCCTCCTCGTACCGGCGGCGGTTTGCCACGCCGGTGAGCTCATCCACCATGGCCTGCCGCTTGAACTGCATCTGGTAGTGGTAGAGCTGGATGTGGGTGTTCACCCGGGCCTTGATGATCACCGGGCTGAAGGGCTTGGTCACGTAGTCCACCGCCCCCAGCAGCAGCCCCCGCTCCTCGTACTGGATGTCCGCCAGGCTGGTCAGCAGGATCACCGGGATAAACCGGGTCAGCTCGGTGCCCTTCAGCTCCTTCAGCAGGGTGAAGCCGTCCATCTCGGGCATCACCACGTCCAGCAGGATCAGGGAAAAGCTCCCCTCCTTGGCGGCGCGCAGGCCCGCCTCGGCGGTGTGGCAGGCGGTAATGTCGTAATCGGATCGTAAAATGGAGGACAAAAACTCGGTCTGGACAGGGCTGTCGTCAATGACCAGTATCTTATCCATAGTCTCCATGGGATTCCCCCCGTCTTTTTCATAGTTCTTCATAGATAGCGTCCCGCCCCGGCCTCAGCAGGGACAGCCGCAGGCGGAGGACAGTCACGTGTTGGGCAGGCGGCGGCCGCTGCTGATGTCCTGGGCTACATAGACGGCGGTAAGCGGCGCGTCGTCCTCCCCCGCCCGGGCCAGCACCGCGCTGGCCCGCACCCAGTCCCACTTGCCCGGCTCCTCCGCCGGCCTGCGGTACTCCACCGCCACGCAGGGCTGCCACCAGCGCAGCTCCCGGCGGAGGTTTTCCACGTCCATCGCCTGCAAATACTCCGCCTGATCCTCCGGATGGACGAAATACTGGGCATAAATGCGGATGGCGGAGGTGTAGTTCACCTCGTTGCCCAGCACGTCCCCCACCCGGCGCAGCTGGATGACCGCGCGGTAAGTGTCCTGTTCCAGGTTCACATAGTAGGTGGAGGAAAACAGGCGGCTCAGGCTACCGATGATATCGCTCAGCTCATCCTCGGTGGCGTTGGGCTCCGCCCCCCACAGCTCCTCATGCTTGATCTTCTGATCCATCAGGTCCAATGGATATCCCTCCCAAAGCCGTCCGGCTGTCCCTAACATCACTCGGGCCGGACCGCGAAACCTCACTTGATATCATATCACAAACCCCCGGCAGAATCAATCGGGCGCGTGGAGAAATTTTCCGAAAACCCTGCTCCCCCCCTTGACAGGCGGGTCCCTTAATTGTATACTAAAATACGCAAATTAGTTTACAACGGAGGAATGCTTTATGTCAGCTGCATCCCGGGTCCATGTCCGCCAGCTCGCCCTGTGCGGGGTGATGGCGGCGGTGATCTGCGTCATCGCCCCCATCTCCATTCCCATCGGGGTGATCTCCCTCACCGGGGGCACCCTGGCCATCTACCTGACCGCCTGCCTGCTGGGGGGCCTCAAGGGGACGGCCAGCGTGCTGGTGTACCTGCTGGTAGGCTTTGCGGGCCTGCCGGTGTTCAGCAACTACATGGGGGGCGCGGCCCGTCTGCTGGGCCCCACGGGGGGCTATCTGGTGGGCTATCTGCCCATGACCCTGCTGGCGGGGGCGGCGATCCAGTGGTCCTTCCGCCGCTTCTCCGGGGAGGACGGCAAGAGCCGGATCGCCGCCCTGTCCGTCCAGCTTCTGGGACTGGTGCTGGGCACCGCCGTGCTGTACGCCTTCGGCACCGCCTGGTACTGCGTCCAGGCCGAGGTGGGGCTGGGGGCGGCTCTGGCGGCCTGCGTGTACCCCTTCATCCCCTTTGATCTGATCAAGATGGGAATCGCCCTGCTGGTGGGCATTCCGGTCCGCAGGCGGCTGGAGCAGGCGCGGCTGTTGTAAACCACGCAAAAATTCCCTCCGCTGGGCGGAGGGAATTTTTATTCCTTATCTTCAGGCTGGGGCAGCACGGTGAGGTTTTCCCCCAACGGGCCATCCCCATCGGATATGACCCGCTCCTCGCACTCCCGCTGGGCGGCGATGAGGAGGTTGATGGCGTCCTCGGCAGCGTTGAACATCTTGTGGTATAGCTCTTTGTAATCTACCATATACTATCACCCCAGACATATTTTAGTCGTATTTTTCCTAACTGTCAATAGGAAAAAATAGACTAAGTTATGATGGCTGTGGTGATATTTATGAGACTGCGAATCCGGGACTTACGGGAAGATAATGACTTGTCACAACAGGAAATCGCGAATATACTGGGCATTAACCAATCCTATTACTCAAAATGCGAACGCGGTGTGCATAAACTCCACCTATCGGACGCCGTAAAGCTGGCCGAGTTCTACAAAACCAGCGTGGACTACTTGGTGGGCCTCACCGACGTGAAGGACCCATACCCAAAATCCCGCCGGGGCTGAAACGCCGGGACGCTCTGCACTTGACAAAACGCCCCGGCCGTGTATAATATAAATAGGTGCTGCCGGTAAGCGGTTGGCCCAGTGAGTTTATTCTTAAGTTGCCTCAAGAAACCGTCACTTGCCAGAGTGGCGGTTTCTGCATTTTACCTGAACCGTTATCGCCCACTCATGGACATAAAACGTCACAGTAATCAGCATTTCTCTACACCCCCTTTCGGGTCGGTGTAGCCAACCGCCTACCGTTTTCACGACAGCACCGGTTTCATCATACCACCCGGGGCGTATTTTGTCAAATTATCCCGCGCACTTGACAAAACGCCCCGGTGGTGTATAATATAACATAGGTGCTGCCGGTAAGCGGTTGGCCCAGTAAAGGTTTTCTAAAATGGTTCTAAGAAACCGTCACTTGGCCGAGTGGCGGTTTCTGCATTTTACCTGAACCGTTATCGCCCATTCACGGACATAAAACGTCACAGTAATCAGCATTTCTCTACACCCCCTTTCGGGCCGGTGTAGCCAACCGCCTACCGTTTTCACGACAGCACCAATTTCATCATACCACCCGGGGCGCATTTTGTCAAATTATCCCGGCGGGCCGGGAAAAATGTGCCCGGATTCCGCCGGAACCCCCTTGCATTTTTCCGGCTCCCTGCTATAATTAAGGTAACGCCAGTATGCCCATCCTCTGAGAGGTGATCGCCATGTTAAACGCTATTTCCCCCTACGGCAGCTACGCCGCCTACGGCGCGGCCTACGCCAGCCGTGCGGCCTTGACCCAAGGCCCCGATAAAACCCAGACCGCCCAGCGCACCGCCCCCCAGTGGGGCCTGCAAAAGGCCGCCCAGCCCGAAAGCCCCGTCCAGCCCGTCTCTCCGGCCCGCCCGGTGCAGGCCGCCGACGAGGACCCCGCCGCCTCCGCCATGCTGCGCTACAACTCCGACCCCGCCGCCATGGCGGCGCGGATGCGGATTCAGCAGCCCGGCGATCCCAACGCCGCCCAGGCCGCGGGCCAGGCCCAGGGCCGGGACGCCAAGGCCCCCCAGCTCCCCGGCCAGAAGTCCAACCCTTTGCCCGGCGTGGAGAACCCCGCCGCCCAGGAGGCCAAGAGTGCCCAGGAGGTCATGGAGGAGGGCGAGTGCCAGACCTGCAAGGAGCGCAAGTACCAGGACGGCTCGGACGACCCCGGCGTGTCCTTCAAGACCCCCACCAACATCGCCCCGGAGCAGGCGGCCTCCGCCGTGCGGGGCCATGAGAACGAGCACGTGGTCCGGGAGCAGGCCAAGGCCCGCCAGGAGGGCCGCAAGGTGGTGAACCAGTCCGTCACCTACCACACCGCCATCTGCCCGGAGTGCGGCACGGCCTACGTGTCCGGCGGCACCACCCGCACCGTCACCAAGGCGGCGGACAGCCAGCAGGCCCAGCAGCAGCCCAAGGAGGGCCAGGACAGCCGCGTGCCCTTCTCCGCGGTGGCGTAACCCCCAACCGAAAAAGAGCTTCGGGACAGTTCCCGAAGCTCTTTTTTCGTCTCATGCCTCCAGCTGGTAGTCGCAGCGGTCCTCCACCTGGAACGCGCTGAAATACTTCTCCTCCAGGGGAATCCACCGCTCCCGGAAGTTTTTCAGCTGCTCCGCCCCGTCCCGCTCCGCAATCCGCCGCAGCTGCTCCTCCGGCTCCACCGACAGGAACACCCGGCGGGCGTAGTGCTCCCACAGCTCCGGGTGGCAGGAGTAGGAGCCCTCCACCAGCACCAGCGTACCCGGCTCCACCGTCACCGGATCGCCCAGCTCCCCGGTCCGGCAGGACCAGGGGCGGTAGGCCGCCGCCCGCCCCGCCCGCAGGGGGGCCAGCACCTCCTCCAAAAACCGCTCGTGATCCACGTTCTCCCCGGGCCGGGACAGCCGCTCCCGGGTGCGCTGCTCTGGGCGGAGGAAAAAGTCGTCCATATGTACCACCGGGATCCCCAGCCGCTTCCCCAGGCAGCCCGCCAGGGAGCTCTTGCCCGAGGCGCACCGCCCGTCGATGGCCACAACCGCCCCCTCTCCCCGGTCCCGGAGCCGCTCCAGCTCCCAGGCCAGGGCCACCAGGGAGTGGGACCGCTTCACCACCCGGTAGGCGGGCCGGTAGGCCGCCCGGTAAGCGGGGCTGTGGGACAAGGGGACACAGCCCGATTTCACATAGTCCTCCAGATACCGCTCCAGCTCCTGCCGGGTGAAGGAGAAGATCCGCCCCTCCGCCAGCTGGCGCAGGGTGTCCAGCTTCTCCAGAAAGGTTTTCCGCCGCCCCACGTGGAGCTGGGCGGACCGGAAAAAGTCCCGGTTCAAGGCCCGCAGCGCGCTGTCGGTAAATTCCAGCGCGGCCAGGGCCACCCGCACCATGCCGTTGCCGATTTCCTCCACCGGGGGCGCGGAGGGGTCGTCCGGGGTGGCGGCCCGCTCCGCCCGGAGCCAGGCCAGGGTCGCGCTGGGCTCGCAGATCAGGTGCTCCCCGCCGAACTCGTTCTGGAAGATCAGCTTGACTGCATCGCAGGGGGCCATCAGGGGATACCGCTTCGCGTGGTCGGCCAGCACCTGGCACAGCTCCCTCTGGTGTTCCGCTTCCATCCCGAATCCCCCAATCCGGCGGCCCCGCCGCCCGTCGCTTCCCTCCCGCCGCCCCCCAAACGGACGCCGAAAAAGCAGCGCGGGAGGGCCTTCCAACCTTCCCGCGCTGCCCGCTATTCAATATTTTAACAAGCTTCCCCGCCCCTGTCAAGGCGATATTCCATCCTCTTTTTGCCTCTTATTGGGTGCTTACGGCAGTCTTGGAAAGGGTTTCCAACGCTGCCGTGGGATGCCGCCGCTGAAGGTGGGTAATGCACCCAAAGCAGGCGGGGAGGAGGAACAGATCCGCGCAGATCCACGCCGCCGGGGAGGCGAAGCAGGCGGCGTTAAAGCCCAGGTGGGGGACGAAGAACCAGCCCACCGCCGTCCGGGCGATCATCTCCAGCACCCCCGCCAGGATGGCGAACACGCTGAAACCCATCCCCTGGATGGAGAAGCGCAGGATGTTCACCAGGGCCAGGGGGAAGAAGAAGGCGGTGAGCACCACGATATACCGGGCGGTGAGGGCCACCAGCGTCTCCAGCCCACCCTCGGCGGGGTCCAGAAACAGCATGGCGGCCTGGGGAGCCAGGAACAGCATGGCCGCGAAGGCCATCACGGAGTACCCCAGCCCCAGCAGGGAGCAGGCGCGCACCCCCTGGCGCAGGCGGTCCAGACGGCCCGCCCCCACGTTCTGCCCGCAGTAGGTGGCCATGGCGGAACCCATGGCGTCAAAGGGGCAGGCCAGGAGCTGGTACACCTTGGAGCCGGTGGCCACGGCGGTGACGTACAGGCTGCCCAGGGCATTCACCGAGGTCTGGAGCACGATGGAGCCGATGGCGGTGATGGAGTATTGCAGGCCCATGGGCAGGCCCATGGCGCACAGGGTCATGCAGGCGTCCAGATCCGGGCGGCGTTCCTCCTGGGTCACGTGGAGGATGGGGAAGCGGCGCGCCATGTAGATCGCGCACGCGATGCCGGACACCCCCTGGGACACCACTGTGGCAATGGCCGCCCCGGCCACCCCCAGGTGGAACACCAGGATAAAGGCCAGATCCAGCACGATGTTCAGCCCGGCGGACAGGGCCAGGAAATACACCGGGGTCCGGCTGTCCCCCAGGGCCCGGATGACGCAGGCCAGCAGGTTGTAGAGGAACACCGCCGGAATGCCCAGAAAGATCACGAAGATATAGGCGTAGGCGTCCGCGTACAGGTCGTCCGGGGTGTCCATGGCGGTGAGGATGGAGCCGCAGAACAGGGCGGTGGCCACCGTCAGCACCAGGGCGATGGCGGCGGAGAGATAGGCGGCGTTGGCCGCGAACCGCCGCATCTGGGGGAAGTCCTTGGCCCCCATCTTCTGGGCCACGGGGATGGCGAAGCCGGAGCACACCCCCAGGCAGAAGCCGATCACGAAGAAGTTGATGGAGCCGGTGGAGCCCACCGCGCCCAAGGCCTGGGAGCCCAGCAGCTTGCCCACGATCATGGCGTCCACCAGGTTATAGAACTGTTGGAACAGCAGGCCGAACAGGGTGGGCAGGGTGAAGTTTAAAATCAGCCGCATGGGGCTGCCATTGGTCAAATCCTTTGTCATGTGGAAAATGCCTCCTTCCAAGGCGGGGCGGTGGATGTCTTTCCCCGGGCGACGCCCGGCCCACGGGTGCCTCCCCACCCATGTTTGCCCTATTATAGCCCTTCCCCCGGTAATTGCAAGGGGTGATTTCCACAATCTTCACCTCCCATTTTTCCGAGGTTTTGGCAGATACTCCGTGGATTTTTCCCCTTATCTTTTTGGTTTTCCATCACAAAGGTGCAAAAATTGTTATTTCAACCTGTCCTCTTCCGTCAAAACGCCGAATCTCCCCGGCGGGCGCGGAAAAAACGCGGCCCCACCGTATCCGGCGGGGCCGCGCGTTTTCCATTGACTGGGTGTTTCCCCGGAGGACGGACGGCCCTACCGGGCCGCCTGATCCTTTTGCAGCCGGATCTCCTCCCGCTGAACGGTAAAGATGGCCTGGAGCAGCCGGTCCTGCTCTCTGGGGTGCAGGGCCTCGAACTGGCAGCCGTACCGGACCAGGCCGCCCTCCCGTCCCCCCGCCCGGCGCACCTGGCACTGGAAGGTGAAGGGAGCCATGGCCGGGGTGAGCTCCAGCCCGGTGATCACCAGGCGGTCCCCCAGGGCGAAGCTCTCGCCGCTGAGGAGCAGCAGTCCTCCCGCGCTCACGTCCACCACCCGGCAGGGGTAGCCCTCCTTGGCCACAATCCCCCGGGAGGAGCGGCGGTGGCATTTGCCCAGTGCCCGGGTGGTCATCCGCTGGCGGAAGAAGGCCCGCTGTTCCTTGAAGAACTTGCTCTCCATCCGGTCCACCTTCCAGATCTGGTCGGTGCTGCCGCAGATCTTGCCCAGCAGCAGGGTGCTCTCCCCGTTGTGAAAGTACCGCAGCTTCAGCTCCTGGTTATACACCATCCGGGGCAGGTCGTCCCCCTTGGCGTCCCGGAGGATCACCGCTCCGTTCTGATAGCTCTCCACCCGGGTCACCCGGATCAGGCGGTTTTCCAGGTTCAGCACCTCCACCGCCATCCCGGGCCGCAGGCCCAGATCCATGGACGGCCCCTTCTGGAGCGTCTGCGCCATACCCAAGACCTCCTTTTACAGCATTGTCATCCCGCGCTGCCGGGCATTGTCATCAGGCGGTGCATCAGGCTGGCCGTCTCCGCCCGGCTCAGGGTGGCCCGGGGCCGCAGGGTTCCGTCCCCGTTCCCCTGCACAACGCCCAGCAGGATCAACGCCCCCACCGCCGTCCGGGCGGAGGGCTCGATGTCCTTGCTGTCCCGGAAAGCGTCCAGGTCCGCCGTCAGGCCGTTGTTCAGCGGGTGCCCGTCCGCCTTCAGGGCCTTGTAGATCATCAGCATGGCCTCCTGCCGGGTGAGGACCCACTTCGGATCAAACCGCCCGTTCCAGCCGCTGGCAATCCCCTTTTGAGTGGCGATGCTGATGGCCTGGGCGTAGTAGCTGCCGGCGGGCACGTCGGAATAGGTCACCGTGCCGTCGGCCTTGAAGCCGAAGGCACGCACCAGCATCAGCACAAAGTCCCCCTTGGTGATGGGCCCGGTGGGGTTGAAGCGTCCCCCGCCCACGCCGTTCACCGTGCCGTTCCGGCTGAGGAACTCCACCGCGTCCACCGCCCAGCCGTGGCGGCCCATGTCGTTATAGAGCTGGGTGGTGGACCGCTGGGACACGTTCAGCACAATCTTGCCGCTCACCTGCTCCTTGCCGTCGGTGCTGTAGCCGATGTAGGTGATCTCCGCCCGGCCGGAAAAGCCGCCCCGGGGGATAAAGCTCACCTGGTCGATGTTGGGCGCGCCCATGCAGTAATAGCGGTCGCCCCGCTTCACCTCGCTGCCCGTCTTGAAGCCCTGGTAGCCGTAGTACACCACGCCCTCCTCGGGATCGGGCAGGCCCGTGATCTGGATGTAGGACAGGCCCTGGTTCATCACCGGGGCGCACACCCGGCCGATCTCATAGGCCGACAGCCAGAACTGCCCGGAGGTGTACCCCGACAGGGTGATGTCCGCCGGGGACGCCGCCCCCACCTGGAGCACCAGCGTGCCCTGGAAGGACTTGCGGTTCCCCGCCTTGTCCTCGGCGGAGTAGGCGGTGAAGGGGATGTTGGCACTGCCCGCCGTGGTCCCGGCGTGGAAGGAGATCCGGTCCAGCCGCTGCTGCCAGTGCTCCTTGGGCTCCCGGTAGTAGGGCGTATCCGGGGCCGCCGGGTAGTTGTAGTCCTCCCCCCGGTAATCGTAGTACAGCGTGCCGAAGGACAGCTCCTCGGGGAAGCGGAACTCGATATACTCCAGGCTGGTGCCCATCTGGAGCAGGGCCGCCTCGTTGAAGTCGTTGAACTGGAAGCTCACCGTCTCCTCCTTGGCGATGGAGTAGCGGACGGTGGTGCGGTCCTCCTCCCCCAGGGTGATATAGAGGGTTCCGGTGTAGGAGGTGCCCCCCTCGCCGTACCCGGTGTACGGGACAGCCACCTGGTCCGCGCCGTTGGAGGCGGGCACAAAGGTGACGCTGCCCAGCCCCGGACTGCCGCTGTAGTAGTAGCGGCTGGAGCTGTCCACCCGGCTGCCGGAGCCGCCCTGGTAGTTGTAGTACAGCGCGCCCTTGTCATAGGCGGGCAGCTGGAAGCGGACATAGGCCAGGGTGTCCCCGATGGTGGACTGGCAGGCGGCGTTGAACAGCTCGGGCCGCAGCCGCACCGGCTCGCCCCACTGTCCGGTCTGGCGGACGGTGGCGGTCTCCCCCATCGCGCCGGAGGGGGTGACGTTGATGATCACCTCGCCGGTGAAGGCGTTCCCCGACGTGTCCACGCAGCGGTAGCTGATCCGGGTCTCGCCCACGAAGGCGTCGGTGGGCACAAAGCACACGTCGTCGATGGTGTAGCGTCCGGTGCGGGCGTACTGGGTGCTGGTGGATACCCGCCCCGCGTACTGCCCCGCCGAGGTATAGCCGTAGTACAGCCCGCCCTGGCTGGACTGGGGCAGGTTAAAGGTGACGTAGCTCAGGTCCCGCCCGGTGCGCACCCGGCAGTAGGCGTTGAAGTCGCTGCCCAGGAAGTAGGCGGGCTTGCCGGAGGTGGTCTTGTACCGGATGCCCTGGGAGCCCGCCACGTCCACCTTCACGGTGATGGAGAAGGACGAGCCGTTCTCCGCCCAGCCCACCAGGGTGATCTCCGCCACGCCGTTGTAGCCCTGCTTGGGCACAAAGTACAGCTTATCCAGCGTCTGCTGGATGGAGGCGGTGCGCTGGTAGGCAAAGCGGTCGGTGGAGCCCACCCCCGCGCCGGTGTTGGACTCGGAATCGTAATTGTAGTACAGGGTGCCCTGCTCGGTGGGCACCTTCACGTTGGTGATGTAGTGCAGGGGGGAGCCGGGCTCCAGCACGTTTTCGTTGGCGTCCAGCACCTGGGTCTTTTTGATGCTGATCTCGCTGAGCTTCTGGTACAGGGTGTCGAAGGTCAGCGGCTCGCTGGTGGTGGCGGAGATGCCGCTGATCACCGCCTCCTCGTCCTCCTTCACCACCACCCGGCAGGTGGCGGTGTAGCCGTTCTTGTTGGCGGTGATCACCGCGCTGCCCAGCTTCCACGCCTGAAGCTCCCCGTTGATCACCGTGACGGTGCTGGGGTCGGAGCTGCTCCAGGCCACGTCGTAGGCCGCGCCGCTGGAGGCGAAGCCGAACATCTTCTCCACCGCCAGCACCACGGTCTCGCCCACCTGCATGGAGGTTTCCGACGCGTTCAGCACGATGCCGGACACGATCACGTCCTTGTGGGCCTCGTAATTGCCGTACCGGGCGGTGACCGTCACCTCGCCGGGGCCTACGCTGGTGAGCTTCACCGTTTTGCCGCCGGTGTAGGGGCCGGACGGGGCGTCCGGATCGTCCGGACTGCCCGACTGCTTGGGCAGTGCCAGCACCTCGGAGGCGTCCTGGCTCAGGTCCTTGCTGCGGATCTCCCACTCAATTTGATCCCCCGGGTCGGCCCCGGCGGGGATGACGTTCACCGTCAGCTCCCAGGGGTTGGGGTCGTCCCGGCCCTTCACCAGGGCGGTGTCGCCGCCGCTGAAGCTGAGGCCGGATACGGCCTTCTCCTCCCAGCTCAGCGTTATCGTATCCTCATAGGTCTTCATGGTTCCGTCTGTCTCCTCAACGGTCATGGTCACCTTGACCGTAAAGCTCCCCGCCGTATTCCCGGTCAGGGTGCAGCTGCTTCCGTTCCCGATGGGCTTCACCGTAAGCCCGTTTGCTGTCCACTGATAGGCCACATTCGCCCCGGCGGGCACGTTGGCCGCTACAGTGGTGAGGGTGACGGACTCCCCCAGGCCGAAGGTGGTTTTCTTCGGGGGGGTGATGGTCACGGCGGGGCCGGCGGTGGGGGGAGCGGTGGGAGGGGGAGCGGCAGCTTCCGTTAATTTCAGCGTACGCTCTGCGGTTTCCGTCATGGTTCCCCCTGTACTTGCCGTGTCTGTCCAGGAAGCGGTGAGCGTGATTTTCACATCCTGCCCAGTGCTCACCGATGCCGTTACTGACGTTGTCTTAGTAGTTCCATCATTTGGAGAAAAACTGACGGCACCTGTAGGGGTACACTCCCACTTGTAGGTAACCTGTTCTGTGGGTTCCTTACTGGTGCCCCACGCAGCCGATAACTCTATCGACTTCCCGATCTCCAATTCTGTGGGGCCGGAAATCGTCAGATCTCCCGCCGCCGCCCACACGGGCGGGGCCAGGGACAGCGTCAGGGCCAGCGACAGCACCAACGCCCCCAGGCGGCGCAAACTGTTTCGTTTCATAATCGGTACTCCTTTGCGCGGTTTGTGTTGTGGGGAGCGGGCGGCAGAGCCGCCCGCTCCTCCAGGTCATTACTCAACTTTCTTCCACTCGACACGGAACCCGGGCATTCCTCTGTCAGTTATCACACTACTATCATAGTCATTCTCTTTCAGCGAAGGATCAAAGGTTAGCGTCAGGGCATATGTCGAGGTGTAATCACTTCGATTGCAGATCAAGCCTTGTGAAAAAATCATAATTTCTTCATTGGCCGCAATATTATCTAAATTCAATGTAATCGTGTTACCCACGGATCCCTTCCTGGAGCCAACGCTTAAATGGCCGTTTGCCTGTGCGCCTCCGCCCAGCAGTGACAAAAGCCCTTTTCTTTGCGGCTCCCCCGGAGTCGTCGGCTGAGTTGGGTTCGCTTCGTAATACACCGCGTAGCGAGTGTTATCGTTGGTATCATGGAAATAGATATCCTTGCTGAAGCGAATGCTGACCGTCCCGCTGTAGGTATAAGCATACGGATTGTTACTCCAGCTTCCATCCAACCACTTATCCGGAGCGTTGCACGTTGTAATGGATGCCCTCAAAAATTTGGAATCCTTCCCGGTAAATTCCGGCGGCACTTTGTCTTGTGTATACAAAGCCCGAACCGCGCCAAATCCGTAATCCGCCCCGCCTGTGCCACCGTACTGGTGCCGCGCGATCACCAACACCACATATTCCGAATTGGGTGCTGTCATGTACTCCTCAAAATCCCAGGTCACTTTCTGGCCCGCTGTGATAGGATCCTTATAATCCTCTCCATCCGGGAGCTTCCAGATTCCCACCGGAGCGGTTCCTGTTCCCTCGGAACTGCCCAGCACATATTCCGCCACCCGTTTTTTCAAATCGGTGTCTGGGTTCTTGTCGAATTTGCTTGGGCCTGTTGTATCATTCTCCCGTTCCATCATTTGCTTAAGAACACTATCAGCCCCACCGGTAGCGTCTCGGATAAAACCAGGCAGGCTGTTATATTCCACCAACGCAAAAGCAAGCTCACTGTCCTCGCTGGGCGTCATAGTAGCGGTTGTGCTGGTGCCGTTTACCACCACCTCCGGCACCTTGACCTCGGTGGTCTTCACCCGGTAGATCTCCACGATGTGGCTGGGATCGCCGCCGCCTTCCCGCACAATGTAGATATAGTACCACGTTTTCGGCTTCAAGCCCTTGATCTCGATGTCGCTTACCGCCACGCTCAGCTCCTCAACCCCCGTTTTCACATCCGGGTAGTTGGCGAAAACCTCCTTGCCGTTGGTGATATCCCGGTAGTAGGGGGAGGCGTACTCCTTGGTTGTGGTGCCGTCCGAAAGCGTGGTTCCACTTACGAAATGGATATTCGGTTTATTGGTCGAATTATCCCGATCATCGCCATTAAGCGGAATATAGGTGTGGTTAGTAGCTGGATTAATATAGCCCTGTTCGCCAGGGGCCGTACTGCCGTCATTAAAGCTGTTTACCGGCTTTCCGGCCTCCACTCCGGTGACAATGGTGCCCACCGGGGCCGCCACCCAGTACACCCTGCCCGGGCGCACCAGCCCCGCCTTCATGACGATGGTGCCGGATCCGGCCTCGAATTGGGGCATACCGCTGGAGAAGTCCGGCACCCGGGTGTCGTTGAACTGCTTGGGGTATTCCAGAATCCGCCGGGTGCCCGTCTGGAGGTACTCAATGCCGATCTCGGTGGCCCGGTTTTCCTTGTTCACGAAGTTATCGTAATTCTGGGACACATTCCGGGACAGGTTTGTGATGTCGCCCGAGGTGCCCGCTACCAGGCTGAACCGCAGGGTGACCAGCTCGCTCCAGTCCTGGGGCTCCTCCTTCTCATTGGTTTCCTTGATATTGCCCACCCGGGTAATGTGAATGCCGTAGCGGTAGGTGTGGCCCTCCTCCAGCGTGCTGTTGACGGGATTGAGGAGCTTGCTGGCGTTGTTCGTCAGCTCCCGCCGGGTGCCCAGGCCGATGCCCGCGGGCTCAATGGGGATCTCCGCATCCTGGTTCAACAGCTGCCATGCCTCATTGTCTTTCTGCCAGTAGATCCTCACGTCCACGCCGATATTGCTCCAAATCACCATGTCCCAATACTCGGTGTCCGGCATTTTGCTGGTGGACTCCGGCTTCACTTCCAGGCACATATCCAGGCGGATGCCGCCATAGGTCGTGTCCGTATCGGGAATCTTGGTCAGGCTGGTATTCTGGGCCAGCTCCACCTGCCCGTAGATGGTGGTGAAGTTGTCCAGCTTGTAATTGCCGTTCGGGTCATCGGCCAAGCCGTTGGGCTGGAAGGCGTTGTCATACACGCCCAGCAGCTGGAAGTAATAGGTGGCTCCGCTGTCCAGCTGGAGCGCGCTGTCGTCCGGGGTCTCGTTGTTGGGCAGGGTGATGATCATCTTGCCGTTTTCCAAGGTCACCTGGGCGTTGTGGAAGTCGATAACCCAATTAGTATCCGTTTGGCCGTCCCCCTTGGGCTCCAGCAGCTGGGGCTGGCCGCTCCGGGGCACGTAGTACATTTTAATGTGGGCGGCCAGTTCGGCAGCCAGATTATCCCTGGCCGCTTTCCGGGTGGTATCATCGGTGGCGTCCAGCACGTCCTGGTAGAAGTCCAGGAAGGTTTTGCCGCCCTCCTTCGCGCCGCCCTTGACGGTCTCGCTGAACACCAGCTTGATGGAGCTGCTGGCCCGGGGCCTGCCCTCCACCGCCTCCGTGAACTGCTGCTCCACCTCGGGCGGGGTGGTGTCCAGGGTCTTGATGGTGATGGACTGCACCCGGTCGGAGTAGTTCCCGGCGGCGTCCTTGCCCACGTAGTACATGGTGTAGCTGTTGGTCCCGGTCTTGGCGGTGTCCAGCTTGCTGATCTGGAAGGCGATGTTGGCGTAGGCGGTGGCCACCGGGGTATTGCCGCTGGAGGTAACGCTGTCCCCGGCGCCCTCCACCTTGATCTTGGTGCGCAGGTCGGACATGATCTCGGCGGTCTCCTCGGGGGTGTCGCCCGGCACGATGAAGGTGGTGTCGCCCTCGGGCACCACGGCCCAGAACAGGGTGGCGGGGGCCTCGTTCATGGAGAACTGGACGTTGGCGAAGTCCGCGCCGTAGGGGGGCACCTGGGTGGGGGCGGTGACCACGGGGGGCGTCTCGTCCGGGGTGGTGAAGGTGATCTTGAAGGGGGCGTCCATGCTCTGCGCGCCGTTGTGGTCGGTGAGCCACAAGAACAGGTCATAGGTGGTCTTTTCCCGCAGCTTCTGCCGGTTGACGGTGACGGAGATCTCCGCGTTCTTCATCAGGCTCAGGGAGCCGTAGCCGTAGTTTCCGCCCAGGGACCCGGTCTTGAACTCCTGGGGGGTGGGGGCCTGGGCCCCCGTGGGCAGCAGGGCCCAGTACAGCAGGCAGCTCTTGTTGGCCATCACGGTGGCCTGGGTGGTGTCGGTGGTGTTCTTGGTCAGGGTGGGATCCTTGACGAAGGCGGGCTTGGTGTCGTCCGGAGTGGTAAACGCCGCCACCTTCAGGGGGCTGCGCTTGCCCCGGCCGTCCACCAGGATCGCGCTGACGTAGTAGGAGCCGTCCGGCTCCAGCTGCTCCACCTTGCTGATATATTCCGTATTCGCGCTGGTGGTGTTGATGGCCCCGGCCTGCTCCTGGAAGATGTTCCCGCCGTAGGCCGGGTTCTCGATCAGATCCTCCTCGCTCACCGAGCCGTCCGCCACGGCGGAGATGGCCCAGTAGATGGTGCCCGGCTTGCTGCCGCTGAACACGCCGTCCGCCTGGTTGGGGGACACGTTCTTCATGTAGGGATAGCCCGCGTTGAGCCGGGGCTCGGCGGACAGCTCTGCGGCGTCGCTGTTGCCCATGACAGTGCCGTCGATGTCGGCGTCGATGCCCGGGCGGATGACGATCTGATCGGGCAGCTGCTCCACAACGCTGCCGGAGGAACCCACGTTCAGGTTCTTGATGTCGCCCTGGCCGGTAACGGTGGTGCCCACGTCCAGGTTCAGCTGGTCCAGCCGGGTATTTTTGTCCACCAGCACGTTGGAGGCGATGGCCTCCTCGTCAACGGTGACCTTCTCCGCCGAGCCCTTGACGAACTGGAGGTCGGAGGCCGGGGTGTAGTTCACCACTTCCTTGATGCTGCCCGCCAGCTGGAACTTCCGTCCCGGCTCGCCCCGCAGCTCAATCCTGGCAAGGCCGTAGCCGTCCCAGGAGGCGTCGTTGATAAAGGAGTTGGCCCGCACAGTAGTCAGGGGGATGTCGGTGACGCCCTGCACCCGGATGGTGACCGTATGGGTTCTCAGGCTGTCCACCACCATCTCCTCGGCCTCCACGTTGCGCAGGACGATACTCTCCTGGCCCTCGATGGCCTCGCCCGCGCCGCTGATCACGATCCGGCCCAGCACGGTGACGTTTTCCAGCAGCACGTGGCCCAGGTCGATGCCGCCGGTGAGGTACAGGTTGCCGTAAATGGTGGTGTTGCGCAGGTTCACGTTGGAGGTGTTCAGGGTGACGTTGCCGTACACGTGGCCCAGGGTGTGGTCCCCCGCCTTGTCCACGGGGGTGCCGATGGCCCGCACCAGCATGGCCGCCAGCTCGCCCCGGGTGATGTTGCTTTGGGGCTTGAAGCTGCCATCGGCGTAGCCGTTCAGCACGCCCTCCTTCACGGCCGCGCCGATGAGGCCCCGGCTCCACTCGCTGAGGGTGCGGGTGTCGGAGAAGCCCAGGGTCTCGCCCACGGTCTCCTGGAGCATCAGGTTCCGGGCCAGGAACACCGCCGCCTGCTCCCGGGTGACATTGGACTCCGGGGCCGCCCGGTTGGACGAGACGCCCTTGAAGTAGCCCGCGTTATAGGCGATGTCGATATCGTCCGCGTACCACTTGGAGGAAGGCACGTCGGTAAAGGGTACCCCCGCCTTCCGGGTGTACCCGTAGGCGCGGTTGATCATGGTGACCAGCTCCGCCCGGGTGATGGGCTTGGCCAGGTTGAGGTTCCCGCTGATATCGCCGCGCATCACGCCCCACTCCACCAGCTTCTGGCCGTAGGGGTCGGCCCAGTGGGCCTGGGCGGGGAGGATGATCCCCGACGGCAGCAGGCCCAGCATCAGGGCCAGGCACAGCAGGCCGGAGACCAGGCGGCGTATGCCTCCATGTGTACGTTGTTTGCTCATGAGAAGTGACCTTTCCTTTCCGGCCCGTCCGCACCGCGGGCGCGCCTGTCCGTATCGTTGGGGCTTGTATCGCTACCGGGCCGTCCGCCTGGGCCGCCCGGAGAGCTGGAGGTTGAATACCGCTTCCCGCAGGATTGTCTCCTCGTCGTTGCAGAGGTCGATGAACTTGGCGGCGTAGAGGGTGTCCTCCCGGCCGTCCACGGTCCGCTGGCGGAGGATCTGGCCCTTCACCACCAGCGGCTCGCTGGTGACGGGTATGACCACCTCGAACTGCTCCCCCACCTGGAACTCCCGGTCGCAGAAGAAGGCCACGCCGCCGCAGCTCAAATCGTGGGTCTCCACCGCCCGGCGGCCCCGCCAGCTCCCGCTCAGCGGGTAGGCGAAGCTGTCCACCTGCACCGGCACCCGCAGGTTCTTCCGCATATCGTTGCCGGCGGCGGCGGTCTTGCGGACCTCCAGCTGGATGATGTCGTTCCGGTGGCGCACCAGCGTCCCCTCGTAGGAGGGGCTGCTGTCCTCGATGGACAGCAGCTTGAACTGCTTGTACTCCAGCACCTCGTCGATCTTGTCGTTCATCACCACCAGCTGCCAGAGGCTCCCCTCCGTGGCCGACGGTCCCTGGGGCCGGACCTGGGCCAGGGCGTTGCCCACCTCGTCCAGCAGCAGGTAGATGCTGCTTTTCTGTTCCTGTGCCATTCCCGCTCCTCCTTATTCCGGGGTGTCCCCGCCGCCCTCCTGGGCGGTGGGCTCCTTTTCCTCCTGCTTCCCGCCCCCGCCGGGGTCGAAGTGGAGGAAATACACATAGATCTCCACAATGGCCTTATACAGTTCCTCCGGGATCTCCTGGCCCAGCTGGAGCTGGGTGAGGATCGTCGCCAGGGAGTTGTCCTCGTAGATGGGCACGCCGCTGTCCGCGGCCACCTCCACGATCTTCTCCGCCATGTAGCCCATGCCGGACGCCACAATCACCGGCGCGCCGTCCCCCGGCCCGTATTGCAGGGCCACCGCCTTCTTGGACGGGTTCCGTCTGCCGTCATACCTTGACATTGACACTGTTCTTCCCTTCAAAGATTTTGGGGAACACCTCGGTGAGGGTCACCGGACGTTCCATCTTCCGCACGCTCACCCCCACCGGGGTCAGCTCGTTCCGGGTGAGGATCTGGGAGACGGTCTTTTCAATCTCCCTGGAGAAGGGGGCCACCCCCGGCGGGCAGGCCACCGCCACCTCCACCTCCTTGTCCCGGCTGGTGAGGATCACGTCGAACAGCCCCACCTTTTCCACGTCCAGCTTGAACAGGAAGCGCATACACTTCCCGTCCCCGCCCCGGCCGTTCTTCTTGTCTTCGGCGTCCGCGTCCACCCACAGCTCGGAAAACAGCTTCCGCCCGTCCTGCTCCAGGGGGATCAGGAAGTGGTTGAGGGGCATATACACGCTCTCGTTCACCAGCATGGCGGACACCAGGTTCCGGAAGGTCTGCTGGACCTCCGCGCTGCCCTCCCCCCGGAGGGCCCGGGCGGCGGCGGCGGCCAGGTGGTCGGCGAACCGGGCCGCGCTGGTGCCCTCGTTGAACTGGCTGCCCTGCAGCAGCTTCAGCAGGGCCTTGTCGTCGATGGCCCCCAGCACGCTTTTCAGTGTCCCATACCCCGCCAGCTGGTGGAAGGCCTCGGTGAGCTTCTCCTCCGAGCCGTTTTCGTACCGGGCCACGTCCAGGGCCAGCAGGCTCAGCAGCTCCCGGGGGGTGCCCAGGTCGTGGGTGGTGCTCACGTAGGACGACATGAAGGGGAACACCTCCTGCTGGATCAGGTTCAGGTTCCCCTGCCGGTCCCCGGCGGCGACGCCGTTTTCCAGCTGGGCCAGCAGCTGGCGCAGCTTATCCCCCCAGCTGGCGGGCATGGCGTCCGCCATCCCGGCCAGGTTGCGCAGCAGGTTGCCCTCGATGTGGGCGGTGGAGGAAAAGTCGCTGTAGCTTTTCAGGAAATTCAGGATGTCCCCCCGGACCCCGGCGGAATCCGCCCGGGCGTAGGCGTTCCTAAGCAGGGCAAACAGGGCCCCGCCGAAACGGGTCCCTGCCTTCATCTGCGCGCTGAGAAACTGGAGGAGCTGCCCCTGGTCCATCTTCAGCAGGCCCATGATCTGGGACATCTCCTCGGCGATGCCCTCGCTCATGCCGGAGGTGACCACCGTCCCCTCCCGGGCCAGGAGCTTGGCCAGCACCTTCACCCCGTCCTGCCCCTGGCGGAGCTGCTGGATAAAGGTCTGGTAATTGGAGTCGTACCGGATCTTCTCCCCCGCCTGTCCGGCGTCCTGCTGTTCGGTGCGGTGGTCCGCCCCGGTCACCCGGTCCAGGTCGGGGACATTCTGGACCTGGTTATTATTGGGAGAAATCGGAATGTTTCGGTTGACGTTTGTATTGTCATAACCCGGCACCGGGTTGGTCGCGCCCAAAAGATCGGCCATATTTCAACCCCCTGAGATAAAACTTAGAAAACCTACTTAATTTTCATCCGCGCCCTGCCGATAATAGTAAAGATAAAAGATTTTTACTGAGGTGGTGCTTTTTATGGGCAGCGGAAACGAAATCCTGGATATGTACATCTACGAGACCGGCACCCTGCTGGAACAGCTGGAGACAATCGTGCTGGAGGCGGAAAAGGCGGATACCTTCTCCCAGGAGAACGTAAACGAAATCTTCCGCATCATGCACACCATCAAGGGCTCCTCCGCCATGATGGAGTTCGACTCCCTGGCCACGGTGGCCCACCGGATTGAGGATATGTTCTTCATCATCCGGGAGGGGACCATGTCCGTGGTGTCGGAGGAGAACCGGCCGGCGTTGTTCGACGTGGTGTTCCAGTCCATCGACTTCTTCCGGGGCGAGGTCGAGAAGGTGGAATCCGGCGAACCTCTTGATAAGGATATCGACAGTTTCCTGACAAATATTAATACCCTGATTTCTAAAATTAAGGGAGAGGAGCCGGCCCAGCCGGAGCCCGCCCCGGCGGCGGCCCCTGCCGGCCCCGCGCCCGAGCCTGTGTCCGCCGCGGGGTTCCCCTTCGGCCTCCAGGTCAACTTCGAGGAGGGCTGCGGCATGGAGAGCCTGCGGGCTTTCATGCTGGTCACCTCCGTGAAGGACGTGTGCGAGGAGACGGAGTTCACCTTTGATCCCCCCGATGTGGAGACCAATTCCGCCACCTCGGAGACCATCATCGAGCACGGCTTCCACATGATGTTCCGGTCCGCCCAGGCCCGGGACGGCGCGGTGTCCGTGATCAAGAGCGCGGGCTCCGTCCAGGGCTACCAGTCCTACGACTGCCCGGTGGAGGAGCCGGCCCCCGCCCCCGCCGCCAGCGCGGCCCCGGCTGCCAGCGCGGCTCCCGCCGCCAGCGCGGCCCCCGCCAAGGCCGCCGCCCCCGCCGCCAGCGCGGCCCCCGCCCAGCAGCAGCATCCCAAGGAGACGCTGATCAGCGTCAACCTGTCCAAGCTGGACCAGCTGTCCGCCGTGGTGGGCGAGATCGTCATCACCGAGTCCATGGTGACCTCCTCCCCCGACCTGAAGGGGCTGGTGCTGGACGCCTTCTCCAAGTCCGCCCGCCAGCTGCGCAAGCTCACCGACGAGCTCCAGGACGTGTCCATGTCCCTGCGGATGGTGCCGGTGTCCAGCGTATTCCAGAAAATGACCCGGATCGTCCGGGACATGACCAAGAAGCTCAACCGCCCCTGCAAGCTCACCCTGGTGGGGGAAAATACCGAGGTTGACAAGACCATCGTGGACAACATCGGCGATCCCATCATGCACATGGTGCGCAACTCCATGGACCACGGCATTGAGGAGACCCAGGAGGAGCGGGTAGCCGCCGGCAAGGATCCCGTGGGCGAGATCCTCCTGTCCGCCCGGGACACCGGCAGCGAGGTCATCATCGAGATCATTGACGACGGCCGGGGCGTGAACGACGAGGCGGTGCTGGCCAAGGCCATCCGCCAGGGCATCGCCTCCCCCGACGTGGACTACAGCCACAAGGAGATCCTCAATTTCCTGCTGGCCCCCGGCTTCTCCACCAACACCGAGGTCACGGAGTTCTCCGGCCGGGGCGTGGGCATGGACGTGGTGAAGCGGGGCGTGGAGGAGCTGGGCGGCTCCGTGTCCATCTCCAGCGAGCTGGGCCACGGCATGACCACCACCATCCGCATCCCCCTGACCATGGCCATCATGGACGGCATGGAGGTGTCCGTGGGCGACTCCATCTTCACCATCCCCATCAACAACATCCTGTCCACCATGAAGATCTCCAAGGGCGATGTGATCCACGATTCCAGCCAGGGCGAGATCATCAAGTGCCAGGGCGACTTCTATCCCATCGTCCGCGCCCGGGAGCTGTACCAGCTCCAGGGCGGCTGCACCGAGGTGGAGGACGGCGTGCTGCTCTGGCTGGAGGCGGGGGACCACTCCTACTGCCTGTTCGTGGATGAGCTGCTGGGCCAGCAGCAGGTGGTGGTGAAGCAGCTGCCCGCCTACGTGAACAGCTTCAACGTGAAGAACTACGGCATCAACGGCTGTACCCTGCGCAGCGACGGCAGCATCAGCATCATCCTGGACGTGGCCAGCCTGTATACGGCCTCCCGGGGCATATGAGGAGAGAAAACCATGAGCAATGAAGTCATGTTCGCCCGCGAGGACGAGATGGAGGCCCTGAACGTTGTGGACGACGGGGTGGACTCCCAAAAATACCTGATTTTCATGGCCGCCCACCTGAAGCTGGGCGTCATCGCCGAGGACGTGGTGGAGATCCTGAACAACCAGGTGATCACCTACCTTCCCATGGTGCCCGGCTTTATCCGGGGCATCATCAATATGCGCGGCCAGATGATCCCCATCCTGGACATCTGCTCCCGGATGGGCCTGCCCTCCCGGGAGGAGGACAGCCTGGTGGTGGTGATCAACCTGGGGGACGTGCAGCTGGGCATTCTGGTGGACGGCGTGGATCAAATGCTGGACATTCCCAGGGCCAATATCCACCCCCTGCCCGCCAACAGCGCGCAGCTCCTGGTGTCCGGTATGTGCTCCCTGCCCGATGGATCAGGCACCATGATGGTGCTGGACTGCGAGCAGCTCCTGCCCCATGATTAACACGGGAGCCGGGGGCGGCGCATTTAACCCCATGACCATTACCGACGCGGACTTCACCCGCCTGGTGAAGTTCGTCCAGGGCAATTACGGCATCGACCTGAGCCAGAAAAAGCAGCTCATCACCGGCCGCCTGTCCACCTCCATCAAGCAGCGGGGCTACACCAGCTTCACCGACTTCGTCAACCAGGTCATCCAGACCAAGGACAACGACCTGATCACCCTGCTGCTGGATAAGCTCACCACCAACTACACCTTCTTCATGCGGGAGAAGGAGCACCTGGACCTGTTCTGCCAGAAGATCATCCCCGACATCGTCCAGCGGCACCAGCGGGACAAAACCCTGGCCATCTGGAGCGCGGGCTGTTCCACCGGGGAGGAGCCCTACAACATCACCATGTTCCTGTTCGACTACCTGGGCGCGCAGGCGTCCCAGTGGGACACCCGGCTGCTGGCCACCGACATCTCCAACCGGGCCATGACCGCCGCCAAGAAGGGCGTGTACGAGCTGCCCGACACCATCCCCCCGGACTGGAAGAAGAAGTATTTCGTCCCCCAGGCCGGCGGACAGTACCAGGTGGCCCCCAAGGTGCGGGACAACGTGATCTTCCAGCCCTTCAACCTGATGGACCCCATCCACTTCCGCCGGAAGTTCGACGTGATCTTCTGCCGGAACGTGATGATCTATTTCGACCAGCCCACCAAGGACGCCCTGGTCCAGCGGTTCTACGACGCCACCGTCCCCGGCGGCTACCTGCTCATCAGCAAGTCGGAGAACCTCAGCGCGAATTCCCCCTACCGGCGTCTGGCCCCGTCCACTTTCCAGAAATAAGAACCTGTATTCACAACCTCAAACGCTGTGTGGGCGGGTCTTTTTCCGCCATACCGCGTTGCGTTTTCTTGCAATACACAAAGTATTCCTGCGAAAACGCGCCTTGTCTGGCGAAAAAATCCCTCGCCCACCCAGCATCTTCGGCTGTAAATACAGGTTCTAATGCTGATCAGCCGGGCCGATCCGCACACGCCGATCGGCCCGGTACTTTTTAAGTAAGAGGAGGTCCTCTTTCCTATGACTAATCCTGTCAGCCTGCGCAAAATCCGCGTCATGGTGGTGGACGACTCCATGGTCGCCCGGAGCCTGATCATCAAGGGCCTGTCCGCCCACCCCCGCCTGGAGGTGGTGGGCTACGCCATCAACACCCTGGACGCTAAAAATAAAATCCCCCAGTACAAGCCCGACGTGATCACCATGGACGTGGAAATGCCCGGGCAGAGCGGCATCGACTTCCTCAAGGAGTACCTGCCCACCCACCCCATCCCCGTGATCCTGGTGTCCTCCCTGAACCTGAAGGTGTTCGATGCCCTGGCGGTGGGCGCAGTGGACTTCGTCCGCAAGCCCGACGACCACGGCACCAGCGAGACCACCTTCCTGGCCGCCCTGGCCCAGAAGGTGGTTATGGCCGCCGCCGCCCGGGTGCGCCCCACCGGCGTGCCCTCCGGGGTGCGGGCGGAGACTCCCGCCGGGGCCATCCCCCGGCTGGGAGGCGGCCCCGGCCTGGACCGGGTGATCATCGGCCTGGGGGCCTCCACCGGGGGCACCGAGGCCACCCTGGCGGTGATGAAGCGGCTCCCCGCCGACATACCCCCCATGGTCATCGTCCAGCATATGCCCCCCGGCTTCACCAAAATGTACGCCGAGCGTCTGGACCGCCTGTGCGCCATGGAGGTGCGGGAGGCCCAGAGCGGCGACGAGCTTCGCCGGGGCCTGGCCCTCATCGCCCCCGCCGACCTCCAGTGCCGGGTGGTGCGCATCGGCACCCGGTACACCGTCAACTGCACCCCCGGCGAGAAGGTCAGCGGCCACCGCCCCTCTGTGGACGCCATGTTCTACTCCATGGCGGAAACCGTCACCTGCAAGATGGTGGGCATCATCATGACCGGAATGGGCCAGGACGGTGCCCACGGCCTGCTGGAAATGCGCAAGAAGGGGGCCTATACCATCGGGCAGGACAAGGAGTCCTCCGTGGTGTACGGTATGCCCGGCGTGGCCCAGAACATCGGGGCCGTCATGATCCAGGCGTCCTGCGACAACGTGTCCAACGTGCTGCTGCGGCACCTGAAAACACTGGGCTGAAATATTTTCCATGTTCTTCCTGTCCGGGGTCTCCGAAAAGAGGCCCCGGATTTCCTTTTCCGCCCTTTTTCGGGCTGTTTCTCCCCGTTTCCGCCCCGGGAATCCGCCGCCGCAAAAGAAATTTCCTGCTTTTTCTTATGTCACTGCCGATTTTGCCGATATAAGTAGTGAGACAGATTTGAACCGATTCGGATTTTGAAAAGGATGTGAGTACCGTGCTGACCTCGTCCGGTTATAGCGCAATTTCTCCCATCGCCCCGCGTAAGGTCTACCGGACCCTCGCCGGGCGTGACAGCCGTGCCCAGTCCGCCCAGGGCGGCAGCAAATTTGACAGCGTGACCCTCTCCGCCTCCGGCCAGGACAACCGGTTCATGGGGCTGGTCAGCAAGCTCTCCCAGGAGGTGCGCACCGCCACCACCACCGGGGACGTGGCCGCCCTGCGCCAGCAGGTGGCCGACCACGCCTACACACCCGATCCCATGGCCATCGCCGCCCGGATCCTGCGGCTGGGGGAGGGCGTGTAATGAGCCAGCTTCACCAGTCCTACCTGGACCTGCTGGCGGAGCTGTCCGGCAGCCTGGACCGCCTGTCCCAGCTGGCCCGGGACAAGGCCGCCGCCGTCCAGGCGGACGACCTCATCGCCCTGGACGAGGTGCTCAAGCAGGAGCAGGCCATGACCTTGAACCTGCGGGGGCTGGAGCTGCGGCGGCTCAAGCTGGTGGGCCAGCTGGGGCTGGATCACGTCCCCCTGGCCGGCCTGGAGGATCACTGCCCGCCGGAGCTGGCCCCCCGGGCCAGAAGCGTCTCCGAGACCCTGCGGGAGAGCTACACCGCCTACCGCAGCTGCGCCGACATGGCCCGCGCCCTGCTGGAGCTGAACCTCCACCAGCTGGAGAAGGTCATCACCGCCGCCGGGGTGGACCCCGCGGTGGCCGCCGCCGGATATGAGCCCCCCGGCGTGGAGCCTCCCAAAAAGATGAAAACCGACTTCCGCGCCTGAGTCCGCGGAGAACAGCATAGATAAGGAGTAATCGCTATGGCTACGCTTGGCACCTTCGATTCCTTTACCACCGCGCGCCTGGGCATCTACGCCGCCCAGCACGGCCTGCGGGTCACCGGAAACAACATTTCCAACATCAACACCGCGGGCTACACCCGCCAGCGGGTGGATCAGGTCAGCTTCAAGACCGGCGGCAACGACCGCTACGCCTCCTTCATGGACCGGCACATCGGCAGCGGCGCGCTGGTCAGCGGCATCAACCAGATCCGGGACCCCTACCTGGACATCCGCTACCGCAACACCTCCTCCAGCACCCACTACTATGACACCAAGCTGTCCGGCCTTCAGGAGATCGCCGCCATCCTGGACGAGGTGGGCAAGGGCGGCAAGGATGGGGACGACGCCACCAAGGGCGACGGCCTGCTGTACGCCCAGCTCCGGGAGCTGGCGGATCAGCTGCGTGCCTACGGCGCAAACCCCACCTCAGATAACAACACCCTGATCCGGGGCGCGGCGGAAGCCCTCACCGCGCTGTTCCAGAACTACGCCGGGCGTCTGGAGCAGGTGCGCCTGGACACCGACGAGGATCTGCGGGAGAACATTACCGCCACCAATGACATCTTGAAAAACATCCGGGATCTGAACAAGTCCATCCGGGACGCGGAGCTTCACGGCGACAAGGCCCTGGAGCTGCGGGACGAGCGCAACCGCCAGATCGATGAGCTTTCCAAGTATATGCACATCAAGGTGGAGTACACCATGGAGGACGTGGGCGCGGGCATCCAGGTGGAGAAGCTGACCATCTCCCTGGCCAACGACAACCCGGACCCCAAGGTGGAGACGGACAGCTCCGTGCTGGTGGACGGCCTGTACGCCACCCAGCTCTCCATTCCGGAGAACAAGCCCTACCTCAACCCCCATATTCTGGGAGATATCAATGGTGCGAATGCCAACCTCGATAAGCTAAAGGGCTTCCTGTTCCTGAAAGAGGTCGATCCCGCTGACCCAAATGCCGTCGAAATTGACTGGACTGACGCGGACGGCAACCCTCAGCAAATCACCGTTGTGGGCACCAATGACCCCGCCGACGAGGACGTCCTCATGCGGGAAAACGACAACTACACCATCCAGCTGGGCAAGCTGCTGGACGTGAAGGGCGAGGAGTGGATCAACACCAAGTCCACCTGGACGGAGGTGCAGGGCGGCACTGCCGCCCAAAAAGCTGTATACGATATTCAAATCACTGCCTCTACCGGCTGGACTGACGGGCAGACTTTTCGTGTGGCTGGCAAAGATTATACCATTGGTACAGATATCACGCTTAACGACATGACGGATCCTACCAAACTTGCCCAGTTCCTGGCTCCAAAGTTAAGTGCTGCAAATACGGAGTATGTTGTTACTGCTGACGGTGATAAACTTCACTTTGTTGCCAGAAACGCCGGAGCTTTGGGCAGTGCTAACGCTCCAACAAAAGCACCTTCGGTAGACTTCAACCCTAATGGCGGAGGCTCCACCGTTACTTTTGGCACAGCTGTTCCAATTACTCCTGGTGTGGACAGCGTGAAACCCCCGATTCCCCCGAATCCCCCGGAAGGCACCGAAATCGACCCCGTCACTGGCACCGAAGTCACCACCGCCTATGTGGAGGTGGAGGGCAAGTGGTTCCAGGTCACCATGGAGAAGGAGCACACCCGGGAGGTGGTTCTGGACGACAACGACCTCTACGGCTCCCTCCAGGCCCAGCGGGAAATGCTCACCGAGGAGGGCGAGTTCTCCTCCGCCGCCGACCAGGCCATCGACGAGAACGCCCTCACCAAGCGGGGCATCCCCTACTACCAGAAGTCCTTCGACCTGCTGGCCCGCCAGCTCGCCCAGCACTTCAACGAGCTGAACCAGGGCTATATGCTGAACCACAAGGGGAATTACGTGGACAAGGACGGCAAGGAGATTACGCTTGAGGGTGTAGATGAGAACGGCGTCCTCGTACCCGCCGCTCCCATCAGCAAGTACAACGGGCTCTCCGAAGCGCAGGCACGAAACCTGATCGGCAACGGATTCATTCTCAAGGACGACGCCGGAAATCCCATTCTCGACAAGGACGGCAAACAGCAGGCGGATTTGAACACATGGCTTGATCAAAACGGCGGCGTCAAAATGGGCGGCCCCCTGTTCACCAACAGCAACGCCGGAAACGACACCGACGGCATCACCGCCTCCAACATCGACATATCCAAGGGCTGGAGCTCCGGCGAGTGGATGGTGGTCCCCAAATTCGAGGTGCTGTTCCCCGACGACAAGCCAGCGGACGGCGAGGAGGGCGAGGGCGGCCTGAATCACACCACCCAGGACATCAACATCAACCACATGATCACCCTCATCGACAAGGGCCTGGTCTACGACCCCAAGGACATGGATCCGGACGCCATCGGTAAAAACCTGTTCACCGGCTCCTTCAACGATATGTTCAGCAACATGATGGGCGTGCAGGCCAAGGACTCCAAGGCCACCAACATCGCCTTGAACAACGATTACACCACCCTGGTCGCCCTGGACAGCAGCCGGGAGGGCGTCTCCGGCGTGGACCTCAACGACGAGGCCATGAACATGATGCAGTATCAGAAAGCCATGAACGCCGCCATGCGCCTGATGACCGCCATCGACGAGGCCCTGGACCGGCTGATCAACAACACCGGCATGGCCGGACGCTAAGCAAGGAGGTAAGGCAATATGATTCGCGCCACAACCGGCGGCGTGCTGAAAAGCTACCGCGCCAACCTGATGAACTCCTTCATCAGCATGAACAAATCCCGGGACACCATGCTGTCCCAGCGCAACTTCAACTCCTACGCCGAGGATCCCGCCGCCGCCGCCAAGGCCTTCCGGCTGCGTAAGTCCCGCATGACGGTGGACAGCCAGCATTCCATCTGCTCCGACACGCTGAAAAAGTACCAGACCGCCTATAGCTGCCTTCAGTCCATGGACGAGATCATCGACACCAAAGGCTCCGACATGACCACCCTCAAGGAGGCCACCCTGGAGTGGCTGGACGACCCCAAGGGCGACGCCCGGGAGCAGCTGTCCAAGGTGTTGGACCGGATGTCGGAGATTCTGGTGCAGAACATGAACCAGAAGTACGGCGACAACTTCATCTTTGCCGGGGCGGACGGCCACAACGTGCCCTTTGAGATCAAGGATCATAAGCTGTACTACCGGGGGGTCTCCGTGGACGCGGCCATTCCCAACGTGATGGGCACCAAGGAGGCCGACGGCAGTGTGACGCCGCTGGAGATTAACGCAGGGGCCACACCTCCCATCACCAGCACAAATGGCGGCTCCTATGTGAAGATGGACACCTCGGCTCTGATTAAAGGAGACGACTATGATGCCCTCGACCCGGCCGATCGGCCTAACATTCTTTGGAACAGCCCTCCCCCTCCCAACGGAACTGGCACTCCTCAGTTCTTTGACGAAAAGGGCCAGGTGATCGCTGATCCCGCCAATTATACTGGTGATAAATACTACCTCAACATGGACGAGGCCGAAATCATGACCACCAAGGAGTACGACGCCCAGAAGCTGGAGGCCGAGAAGCTGGAGTACCTGAAAAACGAGAAGTACTACGTGGACATCGGCCTTGGCTTCCAGGAGGACAAAAACGGGAACCTGATCCCGTCCAGCGGCTTCAACGCCGCGCTGAACGGCATCAACTTCTTCGGCTGCGGCCTGGACGAGGACGGCGACCCCAAGAACATCTACTCCATCGTCCAGAAGCTGACGGAGATCTCCGACAGCGCGTCCGAGGGCGGAGACTGGGGCAGCGTGTACGACGAGTTCAAGCGTCTGGTGGGCAAGCTGGAAACCGCCTCCTCCAACTTCAAAACCGAGTTCACCAACATGGCCGCCAGCACCACCAAGCTGGAGAACAACGAAAAGCTGCTGGAGGACAATTTCTACAACCTCCAGGAGCAGTACGCCGCCCTTGAGGACGTGGACATGGTGGACTCCATCACCTCCTTCATCTGGGCCCAGTACTGCTACAACGCGGCCCTGAAGGTGGGCAATAACGTGCTTTCGGAGAGCCTGATGGACTATCTCCGTTAAACCACCGCAACTTGATTCCCCACTGAGAAAGGAGCAGAGAATGAGACCATGTATCCGTTGATTGAGATCAAAACCGTCCCTATTGAGATCGAGATGAAGGTCTCCCACGCCAAGCTGGAATACACCCGCGGCACCGCTGACCTGGAGATCTCACGAGGGGAGGGCGGCCTGAGCATCAAGAGCCGTCCCATCAAGCTGAACATCGACACCTTCGAGGCCCGCAACTCCGTGGTGCCCACCGCCGTGCGCTCCATCGAGCAGTACGCCCAGCAGGGCCAGCAGGCATCCTATACCGCCACCGCCTCCTACGCCCAGCAGGGCCAGATGCTGCTGGACGCCAAGATCGGCCAGGACATGATCGGCCAGTTCGCGGCGGAGTCCACCATGAAAAATTACAAGCCCAACTCGGGCATCAAGTTCCTGCCCTCCGTCCCCCCGGAGATCACCTGGGACCCGGGCGAGATGCACATCCGCTACGAGATGGATAAGCTCAACTTCGACTGGCGCATGAACGAGCCCAAGTTCGAGTTCACCCCTGGGGACATCGAGCTGTCCGTCACCCAGAAGCCTGACGTGATCATCAAATACGTGGGCGGGCCGCTGTACGTGCCCCCCTCCTCCGATCCCAACTACGAGCCGGTGGACGTGCAGGCATAGGTCCTCTCCGGTATCTTGACAGGAGGCAATCCGATTGAAGCTCCAAGCCAAATACTTCGGTGAGATCGACTACCTGGAGGAGGATATCCTCACCTTCCCCGCCGGCCTGTTCGGCTTTGAGGAGGAGCACCAGTTCCTGCTGCTTCCCTTTGAGGGAAGCGCGGGCTCCCTGCTGTGCTTCCAGAGCGTGAACACCCCGGCCCTGGCCTTCGTGGCCATGGACCCCTTTTCCCTGCTGCCCGGGTACACCCCCGTCCTCCAGCCCAACGAGCTGAAGGAGCTGGGGGTGGCGGACAGCCAGGAGCTCGGCTTCTACGTGCTGTGCGTGGTGAAAAAGCCCGTGTCCGGCAGTACGGTGAACCTGAAATGCCCCGTGGCCATCAACCCGGACACCCGGGTGGCCCGGCAGGTGATTCTGGAGGCCGACGACTATGAAATGCGCCACCCCCTGGCCCAGTTCGGCACAGAGGAGGGCGCGCCATGTTGATCCTGCAACGCAAGGCCGGCGAGTCCCTGGTCATCGGGGAGGACATCACCATCCGGGTGGTTTCCGTGGACGGCACGCGGGTGCGGCTTGCCATCTCCGCGCCGGAGGACGTTCCCATCCTGCGCACCGAGCTTGTCACCGCCACCGCCGCCAACCGGGACTCCGCCATGGAGGAGTCCGCCCCCGCCGAGCTGCTGGACCTGTTGGGCGGCGTGCTGGACCATAAGACCCAAACCCCACCTCCGGAGGAGCCGGGGGGAAAGGAGGACTGACCTATGATGGAATCCATCGCCAGTATGTCCATGAGTATGAGCGCGGCGTCCTTCGCCACCAATTACTCCCTGGCCGTCACCAAGAAGATGATGGACACCCAGGAGCTGGCCGGCCAGGAGCTGGTGAAAATGCTGGAAGCTGTTCCCACTCCCGCCAAAGGCCAGTACATCGACACCTACGCGTAACAGGCAAAGCGAGCCGATCCGGAAGGATCGGCTTTTTGCCGTCTTTGGGGACTGGACGCCTCCCGGTTTGGCTATACTCTTGGGGAAGTTTTCGCAAAGGAGGCCATCCCCCTGGAATTTGCCCAATTCTGCGCCTGCGGCCCCTCGGGATACGCCCAGCTCAAGCAGCGGGTGGACGCCTGCGCCCGCCTGGGCCGCAGCTATGAGTTTGCCGCCTGCCTCCTGCCCGCGGGCTGCCGCCCGGACCGCGCCCAGCTGGGCTTCTGGCGGAACGGGGAGGACTACCTGCTCTACTTCCGCCCCGGGGTGGCCTACGGCGGGCCGGAGCCCTGCCTCCGGGAGTTCTTCGGCCGGGGGGCCGTCCACCGCTATCCCGGCTTCGGCGCGCTGGCGGGCAGTCTCCGGGCCTTGGACGGCAACGCCGCCGCCCTCCGCCCGGAGGAGCCGGGCCTGCTTCCCCGCCTGCGCCGGGAGCTGGAGGGCCGGGTACTGGGCCAGGAGGAGGCGGTGGAGGCCGTGGCCTTCAAGCTGTGGAGCCACGTGTCCAAGCGGGAGCCGCTGCGGCCCCTGTCCCTGATCTTCTACGGCCCCACCGGGGTGGGCAAGTCGGAGCTGGGCAAGGCGGTGGCCCCCGCCCTGAACCGCTGTCTCGGGGAGGAACGCTACCGCCCGGTGTGGACGGAGCTGAACACCTTCACCCAGGCCCACTCCGTGTTCCGGCTCACCGGGGCCCCGCCGGGGTACGTGGGCTACGACGACGCCCCGGTGCTGGAGGCCGTCCGGGACTGGCCCCGCACCGTGTTCATGTTCGACGAGCTGGACAAGGCCCACCCGGAGGTGCTGAAGGTGTTCATGTCCATCCTGGACGAGGGCCGCTGTACCGCCCGCCGGACCGGGGAGGACGGCGGACGGGAGCTGGATTTCCGCCGCTGCGTCCTGCTGTTCACCACCAACACCGACCTGTCCGGCCAGGTCCGGCCCGGACTGGGCTTCGCCCCCACGCCGCCTCCGGCCCCCGGCCCTGGCAGCGGGGCCGCCGCCGACCTGCCCCGGCGGATCTTCCAGGCGGACGAGGCGGCCCGGCTGGCCCTGGCCCGCTCCGGCGTACTGCGGGAGATCGCGGGGCGGTTCAGCGGCCTCATCGGGTTCCGGCCCCTGTCCCAGTCCGCCCGGGAGGCGGTCACCGCCCGCCAGATCGCCGCCCTGGGCCGGGAGTACGGCCTGGACATCGCCCAGGTGGATCCCGCCCTGGCCCAGGCCCTCACCCCCAGGGACGCCCTCTCCCTCCGCTCCAGCGTGCCCCTGCTGGAGGGTGCCCTCACCCCCCTGTTCCTGAGCCGCGCCCCCCTGGGGGGCCGTCCTTTACGGCTGGAGGGGACGCCGGAGCGCATGACACTGGTGCCCATGTGAAAACCCCCGCCGGGATGCTCTCCCGGCGGGGGTTCCGCTTGCTTTATTCAGGGCTTCCGCTCTCCGGTGCCGCCGTCTCCGGCGCGCTGCTCTCCGGCGGGGCGGATGGCTCCGCCTCCTCCTCCGAGCCGCCGATGTTCAGGGTGAAGTCCAGCTCCACCAGCTCCCCGGTGGTGGCGTCCAGCCTGTAAAGGCGTTTGCCGTCCACCGCCATCAGGTAGCTGCCCGCAAAGGCATAGGGCGGCTTGGCGTCGTACAGGTTCAACTTGATGTAGGCCATGTCGTCCACCGTCTCCACGATATCCTCGGAGAAGATCTCGTAGTCCTCAATGGACGCGCCGGACAGCCCCAGCTCCGCCGGGGTCATGGACCTGATCTGGCTCTCCGCCTCCCGGATTCCGATGGAATAGGCGGGCGGATCCGGCGGCGGGGAGGTGATGACCCCCTCCTCCTCATCGGCGGTGACCACGCACTGACCCTCCGACCAGGTGATCCGCACCGTGATCAGCAGGTCCGGCCCCTCGTCCACCGGCTCCGGCGGTTCCGTCGCCTCCGGGGTAGCGGTCGGCTCCGCCGAATCCTCCGGCGGCTCGCTCTCCCCCTCCTTCGGCTCCTCGGTGGGGGCGGAGCTCTCCTCCGCCTCCGGCTCCGGCTTGGGCAGGGTCCGGGCCAGCAGCACCATGCCTGACCGCGTGGAAAAGTCCGGGTCGTCCAGCACCCGCACGAACTCCTCGTCCACCAGGGAGAAGGCGGGATCCGCCGTGCGCAGCTGGTTGGTGTAGGTCTGGGCCGCCTTGCCCGCGTCCACCAGGTTGGTGTAGGTGTAGGTGACGGTTTTCGCCAGCTCCGCCAGCGCGCCGCTCTCGTCCGCCTCCAACGCCATGCCGGGGACGGACACCTCCCCCACCTTCAGCTCCTCCGGCAGCTCGGGGGGCTGGGGCTCCTCAGTGGCCACCGGCTCGGGGTCCTTCGGCCCGCCGAACCGGGGCAGGATCACAAAGAACACCAACGCCGCGGCCAACGCCGCCACCACCACGGGCACGATAATAAACAGCAGCAGGGGCAGCTTTTTCTTCTGGGGCTGTTCCCCCTCCTGGCCCTCCTCGCCCTCTCCCTGGGGGGGCGCGCCCTTCTTGGGCTTCTTGGTGGGCTTCACCTTTTTGGGGGGCCTGGGCTTCTTGGGGGGCTTCTCCTTCTTGGGAGGCTTGGGCTTTTTCGGTTTCTTCTCTTTGGGAGCCTTAGGCTCCTTGGGTTTTCCAAAGGGCATGGGAACACCACCTCTTGCCTTGTCTCAATCAGGCCAGCTGGATGCTGACCGAATCCTGTTCCTTGATCTGGTACTGGAAGCCCCGCTCCTGGCCGTTTACCTCCAGGCGGACCGGGCGGTCCAGATGCTCAAAGTCGATGCCGGAGTATTCCAGCAGATCCATCAGGTAATAGGGCGCGTCGTTGTCCCGGATGGGCAGGGCCAGCGGCTCCCCGTTGAGGAACAGGCGCAGCTCCCGCTTCCCCGGCTGGGGCGCGGCGGGGGCCGCGGGCCGGACGGCGGGCTGGGGCGCGGGGGAGGGAACCGGGTCCCGCTGCACCGGAGGGGCCGGGGGCGGGGCGGCGGGGGCCGTCTGCCGCAGGGTGAGGATCACGTCCCCCTGGTCCAGCGGCGTGTCCAGCGGCACCTGGGCGTTGTTCACCAGGGCCTTGCCGTAGAAGCCGGGGCCCAGCAGCTCCCCCAGGGTGCGGTGGGCGTCCTCCCCCGCCTTGGCGGGGATGAAGTGGATTCTGTCCCCGGCGTGGATCACCGCGGACAGGGTCGCCTCCTCGTCGTTCACCTGGAGCACGGCGGGTCCGGCGGGCTCGCCCCGGAGGACCACCCGCTTGCCGTCCACAGTGAGGGTAAGGCTCTTGCCCGTCTTGCCCACCATGTCGGCGTAGCTGTAGCCGTTCATCAGCAGGATATCCCGGAGAGTCAGCACCCCGTTGCGGAACAGCTTCGCGCTCTGCCCGTTCAGCAGCACCACATAGCTGTCGTTCAGCAGGCCCAGCCCCGCGGAGACGGCGATGCCCAGGGGGGTGGCGTACTCGGGCCGCTCCAGCTCCAGGCTGTCGGAGAACGCGCTGAGGGCGAAGTTGTTCCCCGCGATGGCCACCCGCTTCTCGTCCATCTCCAGCTTCTCCGCCACCCGCTCCCGCAGGCCGGACAGCTTGCTTCCACCCCCCGCCAGGAACACGGCGGAGGGGGCGGTGTTGTTCACGCTCAGAATCTGCTTGGCGATGGCCTCCGCCAGCTTCTCCGCCGGCTCCTGGATCACCTGGACCACCTCTGGAACGGCCACCCGCTCCTCCTGGCCCAGGATGTTCCGGCAGCGGATCAGCTCCTCCGACTCGCCCAGGGCCCGCTTGATCTCTTCGGCGGTCTTGAAGTCCACCAGGAACGCCTTCATAATGGCCTCGGTGACCTCGTCCCCCGCCACGGTGGCCATGGTGTAGCCCACCACGCTGCCGTCCCGGCACAGGGCGATGTCGGTGGTGCCCGCGCCGATGTCCACCAACGCCAGATTCAGCAGCCGCAGCTCCGCCGGGATGGCGGCGTTCATGGCCGCGATGGGCTCCAGCGTCATGCTTGCCACCTGGAGGCCCGCGGCCCGCATGGCGGCGTACAGGCTCTCCACCACCTCCCCGGGCAGGAAGGTGGCCACCACGTCGGCCTCCACCTTGCGCCCGGTGTGGTATTGCAGGTTGTTCAGGGGGTAATTGTCCAGCCGGTACTGGGCCACGGTGTAGCCCACCAGGAACATCTGCCGCCGGGCCTCGCCGTCCCCCTGGAGGGCCTCCTCGGCGGCGGACACCGCCCCGGCCTCCAGGCGGCTGATCTCCTCCTCGTCGATGGACTGCTCCTCGGACAGCTCCAGGGTGAAGGAGCCCATCTGGGTGCGCAGGGCCCGCCCGGCGGCGGCCACGCACACCCGCTCCAGCCGGATGCCCAGGCGGTCCTCCAGCCGTTCCGTCACCGTGCGGGCCAGACCGGCCACCTGCCGGATGTCGTCAATCTGGCCGTCCATCATGGCCCGCTTGCCGTGCTCGGCCAGCTCCACGTCCAGCACCTTCAGACGGTCCCCCACCGGGCGGCCCACCACCCCTACCACGCTGCGCGTGCCGATATCCAGGGCGTAGATCAGGTCCTTATCCTGCGCCTTCAACTCTGCCATAGGTGCGATCCTCCCTGTCTCTGGTATTCCGGTCTCCGCCGGACCTCAGCCCAATAAGAGAAGCCAGGAGGCGGCAAGCTGCCGCCTCCTGGCAACCTTTGTGATCCTTAATACTTGCTGAACACGCTGGACGCGGAAGTGTCGCGGCTGGGAGCCGCGTCATAGCTCTCCTCATAGGCGGGCGCGGCGGCGACATAGGCGGGCTGGGGCTTGGCGGAGAACCCGTCCTGGCGCAGCTTGAACCGGGCCAGCAGCTCCTTCATCAGGGCGGCCTGGCTGGACAGCTCCTCGCTGGCGGCGGCGGACTCCTCGCTGGTGGCGGAGTTGGTCTGCACCACGGAGCTGATCTGGTCGATGCCCTCGGTGACCTGGGCGATGGCCTCGGACTCCTCCTCGGCGGCCTTGGTGATCTGCTGGACGGACTCCATCACCAGACCAGCCCGCTGGCTGGTGGCGTCCAGGGCCTCGGACACCCGCTTCACGATGTCATTGCCGTCCTTCACGGAGTTGATGGAGCGGTCGATGAGATCCTTGGTGGCCTTGGCGGCCTGATCGGACTTGGAGGCCAGGTTGCGCACCTCGTCGGCCACCACGGCGAAGCCTTTGCCGGCGGAACCGGCCCGGGCTGCCTCCACGGCGGCGTTCAGGGCCAGGATGTTGGTCTGGAAGGCGATGTTCTCGATGGTGTCAATGATCTTGCCGATCTCCTCGGAGGACTCGGAGATCCGCTCCATGGCGGCCACCATCTGATGCATATACTCCGAACTCTCCCCCAGGCACTGGCTGGCGTCAGTGGCGTGGGCAGTGGCCTTCTCGCTGTTTTCGGCGTTCTTGCGGGAGTTGTTGGCGATCTCGGCGATGGTGGCGGACAGCTCCTCCACCGCGCTGGCCTGCTCGGTGGCACCCTGGGCCAGGGACTGGGCCCCGGTGGACACCTGCTCCGCGCCGGCGGAAACCTGCTCCGCGCTCTGGTTGATCTGGGTCAGGGCGTCGGTCAGGCTGCGGTTGATGGCCCGCACAGAGGTCAGAATGCTGCTGAGCGCGCCCACGTACATCTTCTCATCCTTGGTGCGCACATCGAAGTTGCCGTTGCCCATGTCCTCCAGCAGGCGGCAGGTGTCGCCGATGCACTCGCTCAGGACGTGCTGGCTGGTGCGCAGGGCGTCGCACATCTCGCCCAGCTCGCTGCCGCTGTGGTAATCCACGGGGATGTCCAGCTTGCCCTCGCTGAAGCCGCTGAGGGCCACGTGAACCTGCTCCACAGGCACCACAATGCTCTTGATGATGATCAGGGCCATCCGCAGCACCACAACGGTGGCGATCACCAGCGCGGCCACAATCACGCCGATGGCGATGTTGGAGGTCAGGGACTGCTCGTCAATGATCTTGTCCTGCTCATTCTCGAGCTTCTTGGCCAGGGCGTCGCCCTTGTCGGCCGCATCCTGAAGCCTGGGGGAGCAGTCGCTGGCGATGAGGGCGGCAGCCTGAGTGCGGCTCTCCTCAGTATTGCCCCGGGCCACATTGACGATCTTCTCGGCCTCGATCTCCCACGCCTCCACCGTATCCACAAAGGCGTTCAGCTCGGTCCTATCCTTCAGCGGGTATTTGCTCTCCAGCGCGGCCAGATCCTCCTTCAGATCGTTGACCTTGGCAAGGGCGTTGTCCAGGTTGGTCACATTGCCGCCCAGCACCGCGTCCCGCAGGCTGCGTCCGGCGATGTTGTAGTTGATACGGCACTCCGACACAATATTGTTCGCGCCGACATAGTTGTCAAGGATACTGGTATACTGGCCCTTCTGAATGGTCATCAGGATAATCGACGCGATGATAATGATGACCGAGACGACAACTGTGACGCCGTAACCCAGGATCAGGCTCTTTCTGATCTTCATGTTTTTAATCATGGATTCTTTCCTCCTAAATTTTCTTGACTGTGGACTTTATATCAAATCGGCTCCAGCCCTGGGCGGGAGGCCGGTATCCCGGTCCCGCTCCAGCACATCGCCGTATTTCCCCTTTTGTATGTCGCCGATCACCCGGCCGCCGGACATGGTGATCACCCTGCGGCGGAGGATGTTCACATACTGGCTGTCGTGGGTCGCCATGATCACGGTGGTCCCCCTCCGGTTCACGTCGTTCAGCAGGTGGAGGGTGTCCCAGATGCAGTCGTCATCCAGGTTGGCGGTGATCTCGTCCAGCACCAGGACGGGCGGGCTGGCGATGAGGGCCCGGGCCAGCTCCACCCGGCGGCACTCGCCGATGGACAGCTCCACGGGGTACTTCTTCTCCACCCCCTTCAGCCCCACCAGCCCCAGCACCTTCTTGATCCGCAGGTCCACCAGCCGGGGGCTTTCCCGCCCGAAGGCGATCTTCACCGCCAGGGCCAGGTTGTCCCCGATGGTCTTTTTGCGGATCAGGGTGGGGTCCTGCCAGATTTTGCCGAACATCATAGCCGCCCGGTTCCGGCTGAGCTTCAGCATCCAGCCCAGCTCCTTTTCGTCCACGCAGACCCGGCCCTCGTTGGGCCTGATCTCCCCGGTGATGAGCCGCAGCAGGGTGCTTTTCCCCGAGCCGCTGGCCCCCACCACAAAGACGAATTCGCCCTGCCGGATGGTGAGGTTGACCTCCTCCACGCCCATGTCCGTATGTACCAGGCCCTTCCGGCGGCGTTTGGGCTTATAAACTTTTGTGACGTTTTCCAGTTCAATCGTGGGCATACGCTACTCCCCAGCGGCGGGCAAAATTAGCCGGGCCAGATTCTTTCCATTGAAAAAGGCGAAACTTCTGCTATAATAGAACCAGCGCAGCTGCGCCCTTCAAAAGGCCGACCTATATTATAGCACGGATTTGTCCCAGATGAAAGGGGATTTAATGTCTTTTTTCCATCCAAAAACGTGGAATTTATTCCCAAATCGAAAGGAGGCGTCAGCGTGCGCCCGCCCTTCATCGTAAAGCACACAAAACGGAATATCGTGCTGGCCGCCCTGCTGGCCCTGCTGTGCATCGGCGCGGCGGAGCTGGCCGCCTGCCGCTACTTCGAGCCGGAGCTGTATGAGGCCATCGTCTCCCCGGTGCGGTACGCCGCCGGGGTGGCGGTGGACACGGGCCGGGCGGGCCTCAACGCCGCCGCCCGGTTCTGCCGGGACACAGCGGACGCCGCCGGACAGCTGCTCCAGGACGCGGCGGACGGCCTCTCCCGGTTCGCCGAGGAGACCGCGGAACGCTGGGCGGAGCTTACCGCCCCAAAGGATCACCTGGAAAAGTACCGTCCCCCGTCTCAGGAGGACCCCGCCGTCCCTACCCCCTCCCCCATCACCGAGCTGCGGCGGGAGGGGGACCGGGAGCTTCTCACCGGCGGCTCCGTGGATATCGTCTACTACTGCCAGTCCGCTCCCCAGTGGGCGGACCAGCCCTACGGCACCGACACCATCGGGCCTTACGGCTGCGGCCCCACGGTGATGGCCATGGCGGTGGCCAGCCTCACCGATGAGGCCGCCGACCCGGTTTCCATGGCGGCCTGGGCGGTGTCCAACGGCCACTGGGCCAGGAAGGGCGGCTCCCGCCACTCCATCATTCAGGGCGCGGCGGCGGGCTTCGGCATCGAGGCCCAGCCCTTCCCCTCCCGGGAGGCGGCGGATGTGCGGGACGCCCTGCGCCAGGGCAAGCTGCTGGTTGCCCTGGTGGGCCCCGGCCACTTCACCAACGGCGGGCACTTCATCCTCCTCCGGGGGGTCACCGCCTTCGGGGACGTACTGGTGGCCGACCCCAACAGCCCGGAGCGGAGCCTCATGCTGTGGGACCCCCAGATCATCCTGAATGAGCTGTCCTCCGCCCGGGACAACGGCGCGCCCCTGTGGGTGCTCTCCCCGCCCGGTACTTAGCGCGGAATATCGGCCCGGTATCCACCGGGCCGATATCGCCACCCGCGGGCCCCGTCAGACGAGGCCCGTGGGCTTCTTTTTTATCCCCGCAGCTCCCCGGACTGGGGTGCGGAGCTGTTCCGCCCCAGGCGTTGGCTCAGTGCCTTGTCCAGATCCATAATCTGCTTGAGGCGGCGGCGGTTGGCCGCCACCTGATCACACAGCATCTGCTGGGTCCGCTCCCCCGGCTGGAGGGGCGGGCCGCCGTTCAGCATACCCGCCAGCGCGGCGGCCTCATCGCCGTCGTGGAGGGCCTCCAGCTGATCCCGCACCGCCACGTCCGCGGCCTGGAGCTTTTCCAGCGGGTCCTCCCGCATGGCCACCAGCATCTGCATACTCACCTGATCGTTGCGGTCGATGGCCTCTCCCAGCTGGCGGGTCACGTCCTCCAGCTCGTTCAGCAGGTTTCCCGTCCGCTTCATCTGTACCAGGGCGTCCATGACTGCCTTTTCCGTCATGCCTGCCCTCCGGCACCCTGCTGGGCCAGCTCCTGCTCCCCGGTTTTCTGGGCCTCCCGGAAGGTGTCCCGCAGCTCGCCCGCCATGGTTTTCACCCGGTCCAGCTCGGTCTTGTTCCGGCCCGCCTTCACCCGGTTCAGCTCAAAGCTGAAGTAGTCGTACAGGCGGTTCAGGTTCCGGCTGATGGGATACTGCATATCCAGGGTGTCGTCCAGGTAGCGGACGATGTCCAGCGAGCGGTCCACGCTGGCCTCGAACAGGTCATAATCCTCCTTGTCCAGGGCCAGGCCCGCCCGGAACAGCCGCTTCACCAGCTCGTCGTACAGCAGCAGCAGCAGCTCGCCGGGGGTCATATCATTGATGCCCTGCTCCTGGTAGCCCTGGTAGCCCTGGTAGCCTTTGAGATCCATGCTTGACTCCTTCTTGATCTGTGGTTTAGTAGCCGCTGGAACCGCCCATCAGGCCCATCATGGCGGAGCTCTGGGAGTTCATCTCGGCAATCAGCTGCTCCAGGCGGCTGAACTGGGTGGTGTACCGGTCAATCTGGCTGGCCATCTTGTTCTGCCAGCGTTCGATCTGGTTGTCGATGTTGTCGATCTGGGTCTTGAGGGTGTTGTTGTTCAGCGAGGTATAGGCCTTGTTGGAGCCCGCCCGCTGGATCAGGATGCCCTTGGGCTCTCCGGTGGTCTTGACGTAGGTGTTCAGGGTATCCTGCATCCGGGTCATCAGCCCGTCGCTGGAGGAGCCGCCCTCCTTGGACTTGGTGAAGGCGTTCTTCACCTTGTCCGGGTCGCTCTCCAGGGCGGCGCGCAGCTTATCCTCGTCCAGGGACAGGGTGGTCATGCCGTTGCTGTAGCTGGTGCCGATGCCGATCTCCCGGAGGGTCTGGCCGTCGGTGCCGCCCGGGGCGATGGCGGACAGCAGCTTGCTGTACATACCGGACAGGTTGGTGTCCCCGAACAGCACGCCCTGCTTGGCCTTCTCGTAATACGCCTTCAGCTCGCTCTCGGAGTACTGGTCCTCCTGCTCGGAGGTGAGGGGCTCATACTTGGCTCCGTTGCTTTTCTGGGCGGGCAGGGTGGAGTACTGGTTCTTGATCTCGGTGGCCATCTCGTTGTAGTCCTCCACGAACTGCCGGATCACGTCCACGATCTTGTCGGTGTCGGTGGAGGTGTCGAAGGTGATGGGCTCATAGTCCTTCCCGTCCTCGGCGGCCTTGGCCTCAAAGGTGCCCTTCACGTTGACGGTGAGGCCGTCCAGGTCAAAGCTGTTGCTGGAGCGGGTCAGGTCCTCGAACCGCTTGCCGTTGATCTCCACGTCCATGACGGCGTCTTGGCCGCTGGTAAAAGAGGACTCAAATTCGGGGCGGTCAATCTTCGTCCCGGCAGAGCTGCTCTGGCCCTCGTACAGCTCAAAGTCCACCATTTTGCCCGTCTTGTCGGTGACCATGATCTGGCCCGTAAGCTCATCATAGGAAGCGGTCTGGTCGTAATTGCTCAGGAGCATATTCAGATGGTCGGCAACGTCCTGCATCGAGTCCCCGCTCGAGATCTCGAAGCTGAGGTCACGGCCCTCGAAGGAAAAGGCAAAGCGCTTGCTTTGGCCGTCGCTCAGGCCAAGGCCATAGGTATCGGCAAAGCTGTCGCTGGCTTCGCGGTCATGGGTGACAAACATATCCTTGGCCAGCCCGCCGAACTCGATCCTGCCGCTGGCGCCGGTCTGGGACGCGGTGAACTGGAATTCGTTGGTCAGCTTGGAATAGCTCACCTTCACCCCCGCCTCCGCGCTGGAGTTGATGGAGTTCATCAGGCGCTCCAGGGTGGTGTTCTTGGTGACGCTGATGTTGGCCCCGTTGATGCTGAAGTCATAGAGGAACTCGCCGTCGGCGTCCACCCGGTAATACTCGCCGTCCTCCCCCTTGGACACCCGGTTCCCCTTGCTGTCCACGGAGTACTTGCCGTCCGCGCTGTTTTTGACCTCGCCCTCCGCCTTCAGCTTCTGGGCCTTGTCCAGGAAGTCCTCCCCCAGCAGCTCGGACAGCTTCTTCCCGGTGTTGACGTAGTTGGTGTTGTCCTCGGTAAAGCCCAGGCCCTTCAGGGCGGTGCCGCCCAGGGCCAGGGTGTCGCCCTCCCCGGAGGGGGTGAGGGACAGCTTGCCGTCCTGCCCCCGGTCCACCGTGATCTTGCCGGAGCCGAACGCGCTGTCCAGCTCCTCCTGGAGGGCGATCTGGAATTGGGCATTCTCCTGCCCAGCCTGGTCGCCCATCCGCTCCAGCACCTTGTCCATGCTGATCTTCTTGGTGGTGCCGTTGTAGGTGACGCCCAGCTCCTTGCCCTCCAGGTACTCGGCGGTGGTCTTGGAGCTGGACCACTTGGTGTCGTAGTTCACGCTGATGGAGGTGTCCCCCGCGCTGATGCCCAGGGTGTCCTCCATATCGCCGGACACGCCGCCGATGCTCACCTTGTTCCCGGTGCCCAGCACGTCCTTGAAGACGATCTCGCCACCCATATACACGGCCTGGACGGCCTTGTCGGCGGTGGTGGTCTCCTGGAAGCCGTTCTTGGTATAGGTGTAGGTCACGTCGGCCAGCTTCTCGTTGATGGCGTCCGCCAGCTCCTGGCCGCTGCCCACGATATCGTCCAGCTCGTCGAAGCTGATGGTGAAGCTGGCCCCCTGCTTGCCGGAGCCGTACTGGATGGACAGGCTGCCGGAGATATTGCTCACGTCCATGGACTCGTTCAGATCCAGGCCCTTGGCACCCTCGATGCCGTTGATCTCGCCCTTGAACTTGCCGCCCAGGCCGGACGTGGTATAGGTGGCGGCCTTGGCCATCTGCTTCACGGCGTTGATCTTGATGTCGCTGGTGGTCTTGCCGCTGGCGGTGATCTTGTCCTTCCAGGTGCCGTTGACGGTGGTGTTCACCGCGCTGTTGAAGAAGCTGGCACTGAGCAGGTTGGTCTTGGAGGAGTAGGAGGTGTACTTGGTGTTGAAGTTCACCGCCTTGTCGATGATGCTGCGGTAGGCCTCCTGCTGCCATTCCACCTTGGTGCGCTTCTTCACCAGGTTCTCGATCTTCAGCTTGATGCCCGCCACCGCGTTTTCGATCATGGCCTCGGTGTCCATGCCGCTGGCCAGACCGGACAGGACGTTGCGGTTGCCGTAGATGCTGCTGCTGTTATAGCTGCTGTTGCTCAAACTGGTAATAGATGCCATATTGAACCGCTCCTTTCACAAAACTCCGCGGGCAGGGACTGCCCGAAGCATTCCCGCAGGATAATTTTTTGAAAAATTTTCAGAGTTTTTTTGTTCTACCTCTGTTCTTTTTTATCGACCTGTAGTATAGTAAACTTAAGACTTTTCCCCAAGTTTTTGCATACAGCTATAGGGAGGGAATCATCCTTGACGCAAATTATCACTGTCACCAACCAAAAGGGCGGCGTGGGCAAAACCACCACCGCCTCCTCGCTGATCTGCGGCCTGCACCAGCGGGGCGCGAGGGTGCTGGGCATCGACCTGGACCCCCAGGGAAACCTGGGCTTCAACCTGGGGCTGGACATCGGCTCGGGCAGCACCGTCTACGACGTGTTCCAGGGCACCTGCCCCATGGAAGCCGCCATCCAGTCCACCGAGTACGGGGACGTGCTGCCCTCGGACATCATGCTGTCCGCCGCCGAGGTGGGCTTCACCGCCCCCCGCCGGGAGTTTATGCTCAGCGACCTGCTGACCGCCGTCCGGGACCGGTACGACTTCGTCATCATCGACACGCCCCCCGCCCTGAATATCCTCACCGTCAACGCCTACGTGGCCTCCAGCGGCCTCATTGTGCCCATGGAGGCGGAGGTGCTGAGCCTGGTGGGCATCACCCAGCTCCAGGAGACCATTGAGACGGTGCGGGCCACCTTCAACCCCAATCTGAAGGTGCTGGGCATCCTGATCAACAAGTTCAACGGCCGCCTCACCCTGTCCAAGGACATTTTGGAGATGGCACAGGTGGTGGCGGAGCAGCTGGACAGCCAGGTGTTCGAGGCCAAGATCCACCGGGGGGTGGGCGTGGCCATGGCCCCCGCCCACGGGCAGACCGTGCTGACCTACCAGCCCGACTCCCGCCCCGCCCAGGACTTCCAGGACATCATCGACGCGGTGGCCGGGGCGCAGTTCCCCCGCCCCAAGCCCAAATCCCGGCTGAGGTATATCTCCCAGCTGTTCAACGGCTGACCCAAACCATACCCATCCCAATCTTTTGTAAGGAGAGTCTGTCATCATGGCCAAGGACAACAAAACCAGCAAAACCGCGCGGGTGATGAACCTGCTGAGCAAGAAGCCTGATCCCGCCGCCCCCCAGGAGGAGGCCGCCCCCGCGTCCGGGTCCGCCCCCGCCGCGCCCCCTGCCCCGGCCCCGGCGGTGCCCCCCATCGTGGCCTCCATGGCTCCGGACGCCGCGGTGTCCGTCCAGATCCGCAACGCCCTGGAGGACGCCCTGGAGAGCGAGCTCGGCCCCGCCCCCGCCGCCCCCCAGCCCGAGCCTGTCCCGGAGCCGGAGCCCGTCCAGCCGGAGCCCCAGCCCGAGCCGGAGCCCGTCCAGGCGGCCCCCGCTCCCGAGGCGGAGGCCGAACCCGCCCCGGAGGAGGAGCCCCACTTCAAGGAGCCGCTGATCCCCGACAACCCCGGCTACATCAACGTGATGCAGGTGCTGGTGGAGGAGAAGGCCCCCAAGTATATCCAGATGTTCGGCCTGTGCCCCTGCGAGCGGTGCCTGGCCGATGTAAAGGCCTTTACCTTGAACCACCTTCCCTCCAAATATGTAGTGATTGAGCGGGGCGACCTGATCCCCCGGCTCACCGTGTACGAGGGCAAGTTCACCAGCGACGTCACCGCCCAGCTCCTCCAGGCCTGCAAGGTGATCAACGAACGCCCCCACCACGGCCGCTGAACCTCCCAAAACAGAAAAACTCCGGCAGGCGGTGCCTGCCGGAGTTTTTTCGGTTAATTGTTTTCCTCCGCCTCCAGCGCGGCCTCCATCTCGGCCACGGTCATGGGCGTTTTGGCAGGCTCGGGAGCGGGCGGCTCCTCCGCCTCCTCCCCCTGCCGGGGATAGGGGTTGGTGAGCTGCTCCCACAGGGTGTTCACGTTCTCCATGCAGATGAAGTAGACGCTGGTCATCATGTTGTCGGGGATGCCCAGCTCCTCCGCCAGGGCGGTGATCTTCTCCCAGTCCGCCGCCTCGTAGCTCAGCACCAGATCATACAGCTTGCCGCACCGCCCCTCGTGGTTCAGTAGGGCCGCCTTCACCTCGTCCGCCACCGGCACCTCCGTCAGCAGCTCCTCCATGGGGGCATCGATGAGGTAATTCAGCGTGGAGAACATACCCAGCAGATAGGCCTCCGCCTTGGATATGGGCATATTCTTGGCGTAGTTCATCAGCTCACTGCAAAAATTAGCCCGCATGAAGGACCGCTTCAGGAACTCCTCCGAACCGGGATCCACCTCATTCTCCGCGTTGCTGGCGCTCAGCAGGTAGATCCACTGCTTGAGCTGGCCCAGGCCCAGGGTCATGATGGCCTGGGTAATGGTGGTGGCCCGGTGCCGCAGGGCGAAATAGGCGGAGTTCACCATCTTCAGCAGGCCGTAGGACAGGCTGGCGTCGGCGGCGATCATCTGCTCGATCTCCTCCACGTTGGGCTCGTCCTTGGTCACCGCCACCATGAGCCGGAAGAAGTTGCTCTGGATGTACGCGCTGCTGTGGGCCTGGGTGGTCAGCTTGGCCGCCACATAGGGACCCTCCAGCCCGTCCGCCCCCAGGGCCACCGCCCGCTGGTACAGCTTCTCATCGTCGATGTGGGTGACGATGCACTTGATGTTCATGCTGTGGGCGATCTCCACCGTGTTGCGGATGGTGACCTCGCTGGCGTGCTGGGCGTTGATCTTGATGAAGTGGATATCATCCAGCAGGGAGAGGTACCGGGGGGTGAACTGGAACTCGTTCACCGCGATGCGGTAGCCCTCCCGGGCGAACTGCTGAACCAGGTGCATGGACAGCGGGTGGATGATCACCGCGTCGTCGATCTGGATCACCAGGTCGCTCTTGTCAAAGAGCCGGGGGGTTTTCTTCATCAGCAGCATGGTGGTGAAGGTCATGAAGTTCAGCGTGCCCTTCAGCACCTTGGGGCTGTTCTGGGTCAGGAAACTGTAGATGGTATTGGCTGCGGCAAATTCTGCGCTTGAAGTAGAGCTGTCGCTGCTGAATGCCTGGTTCGCGCCGTGGTAGAGAATCTCGTTTCCAATGATATTCCCAGCGGCGTCCTTGATGGGCTGCCGAACAATATATTTGCCGCTCATAGCTTTGCTGCCTCCTACTATTTATGCTTTCCCGTGCTGACGGTCGAACCGCTCCAGCAGGTGATCCATCACGTCCACCAGATGGCCGATCTCCGGCTTGGTGAGCTGCTCGTCCGCCCCCAGCTCCCGGCCCTTGGTGCGCATCTCCTCGCTGATCAGGGAGGAGAAGATCACCAGCGGGACCTGCTTGAACCGGGCGTGATCCTTCACCAGCTTGGTCAGCCGGTGGCCGTCCATCTGGGGCATCTCGATGTCGGTGATGATCAGGGCCACGTCCTTCTCCAGATCCCCTTCGGTGGGCAGGGCGGCCAGGGCCTCCCACAGCTCCAGGCCGTTGGGGAACATATGCAGGTTGATGTAGTTGGCCTTCCGCAGGGAGTCGGCGATCATCTTGCTCAGCAGCACCGAGTCCTCCGCCACCCAGATGGGCCGGTCGTTCCGGTCCCGGGGGCCGAGACGCTCCACCTCGGAGATCTGGATGGAGGTCTCCGGGGCGATCTCCGCCACGATCCGCTCGAAGTCCAGGATGGTGACCAGCTCGCCGTCGCACTGGGCGATGCCGGTGGCCACGCTCTCCGCGCCGCCGGACACGGTCTTGTCCGGCTTCTGGATGTCCGTCCAGGAAATGCGGCTGATCCGGTCCACGGTGTGCACCCGGAAGGCGATGCACATCTTGTTGAAGTTGGTGATGATGAAGATATCCTTCTCATTCTTCGGGCTCTCCGCCCCCAGGTAGGTGGGCAGATCCACCACGGTGATCACCTTGTCCCGGGGCTTGAAGATGCCCTCCACCGCCGGGTGGGCGTGGGGCATATGCTTCACCGGGGCGGAGATCATGATCTCCAGCACCTTGGCCACGTTGATGCCGAACAGGTTGCCGCCGATGGTGAACTTCATCACTTCGATCTCGTTTGTCCCGGACTCCAGCAGGATCCCCTGCTTCTGGTCTTCCCTCATTTCCAAGCACTCCCTTTCATCTTGCGCATGGTCATATGATCAGCTCCTGCCGCCCATAGCTGCGCACGCAGCCCAGGCCGCTGTTCACGTCAAAAAGCAGGGTGCGGGCCACCGTGCCGCCCACGTCCTCCTTCAGAAGGCGGATGCCCTCCTTCTTCAGGTTCATGTGGACGCTCTCGATGTTGCGCTGGCCGATGTTCCCCAGGGAGCTGCTGCCCACCTCGAACATCTTGGCCCCGCCCGCGATCTTCGCTGTAATCCGGTTCCGGCTGGCCCCCTTGCCCTCCATGAGCCGCAGGGTCTCCCGGATGCCCGTGTCCGCGTATTTCATCGGTGTTTTCCGTCCCGCCTCCATATTCACCGGAAGCATGATGTGAACCAACGCCCCCAGCTTCAGCACCGGGTCGTGCAGGCAGATGCCGATGCAGGACCCCAGCGCGTAGGTGACCAGCATACCCTCCCCTTTGGCCATCTTCATGTCCGCAATACCGATGATCAGCTTGTCACTCATCGCTTACGCCCAGCTTCCTCAATAGTGCATTCAGGGACCGCAGGTCGGGCGACATCAGCAGGCGGCAGGGAACCTGCTTATTGTCGCACACAAAATTCCCGCCTATGGTCATAATGTAGTCGGACTGTCCGCCGTACTCCGCCATGGGCACGGCCAGGATCGCCCCCTGCATATCCACCGTGAAGGCGGGCACGGTCAGGGTCACGTCCACCCCGGCCAGTCCGCTCAGGGCGTTGATGAAGGTGGAGATCATGATGTTCCCCACTTCCACCAGGGCGGAACTCTCCAGAGCCGTCAGCTCGCTGTAGTCCGTGATGGTCTTGGACAGCATACTGTTCAGCACCAGGTTCACAAAGTCGATCTGCTGGACGGACAGCATGATGCCGTTGATCTGCCCGCCCATCTTCACCAGCACCCCGGCGGTGATCTCCTCCGGGCCGCCGATCCACTCGATGGCCTCGTTATACCCCATGATCCGCACCTCGGGCAGCGTGATGCGCACCTCCCGTCCCAGCATCTGGGACAGGGCGGTGGCGGCGTTGCCGGTGCCCATACTGCCGATCTCCCGCAGGGTGTCCAGCTCCATGGAGGTCAGCTCATCGTAGTTTTTGATTCCCATCCCCAGTTATCCCTCCTGTCAATTGCGCAGGTTGTTGATGGTGCTCTCGATCTCGTCGGAAGTGATCACCATCTTCAACGCCGCGCCGTAGGCCCGCTGTGCCTCGATGACCTTGGTCAGCTCGTCGGCCAGATCCGCGTTGGACCGCTCCACACAGCCCTGCACCAGCTTCCCGTCCCCGTACCACAGGTTGCCGTTTTTGTCCACGGGGAGGAACCGGGTGTCGTCCAGCCGGGCCATGCCGTCGTAGTTTGCAAAGTCGAAGATGCCGATGGGCAGCTCCTCCTTGGGGTCGGTGATGGGGATCAGCCCCCCCTCCTCGCTGAGGACAAACCGGCCCGTGTCGTCCCCCAGGGCGTAGATCGTCTCCATGATGGGCTCGCCGTTCTCGTCCACCTCGCCGGTGGGCCGCTGCAGCTGGGACATCATGAACGCCCCGTTCCGGGTGAAGGTCACGTCCCCGGTGGCCAGATCCACCAGCCCGAAGAAGCCCTCCCCCTCGATGTAGTAGTCCAGCAGCCGCCCGGTGTCGGCGGGGCCCGCCTGCCCGTGATCCGTGCCTGTCATCAGCATACGCGCGCCAACGCCCATGGGCAGCTCCGTATACTGCCCGTCCAGGGCACCCCGGTGATTCTGGTACATAAGGGCGGTGAAGTAGCTCCGGTCGGCCTTGAAGCCGTAGGTGTTCACGTTGGCGATGTTGTCGCCGTGGACGTTCAGGTGGTAGAGCTGCTGCTGCGCGCCCACCGCGCCGATATAGAAGGATTGGTTCATCTCACATACCCCCTTACATCCGTCCGATGTCGCTGGCCGCGTGGCCCATGACTTCGTCATACATCTTCGTCACCGACGCGCAGCTCTGGAGGGCCCGCTGGCAGGTGATCATGTCGGTCATCTGCCGGATCAGCTCCACGTTGGACCGCTCCACGTACCGCCACAGCAGGGAGGGGTTTTCCACCGCCTGGGCACCGTCCCCGGTGAAGAAGCCGCCGCCGTTGTGGACCAGCTGTTCGTTGTCCTCAAAGGCGAACACCCCCACCTGGCCCATGTAGCCGCCGTTCTCGTTGAGGAGGACGCCCCGTTCATCGGCGGTGATCTTGTCCGTCTCCAGCAGGATGGGCTGTCCGTTGGGGTCCATCACCCGGCCCACGCCGGGGAAGCACAGGTAGCCCTCCCCGTCCAGGGCGAAGCTGCCCGCCCGGGTATAGGACAGGTTCCCGTCCTCCCCCCGGATGGCGAAGAACCCGTCCCCCAGAATGGCGAAGTCCAGGGGGATGTTGGTGGGCTCCGGCACGCCCTGCTCGTAGTTCACGTAGATCTCGCTGTTGGCCCGGATGTAGCTCTGCCGCCCGATGTCGGTATAGATCTTCTCCTGGTTGCCCACCCGGGCGTACATCACGTCGTCAAAGGTGGTGGCGGTGTAGCGGCTCTCCTTGAAGCCCGCGGTGGACACGTTCACCATGTTGTTGCCCACCACGTTCAGGTGCTGCTGCTGGGTGACCATTCCGGAGGTCAGATTGTAGAAGCCTTTGAACATTCTCTCACGCCTTCTTCCGCTTTTTAGAGGTTTTCGCGGGGCACCCGCTGTTCATATACGCGCCCATGTGCTCCCGGAGCTTCTGGATGGCCCGGGAGTGGATCTGGGAGATGCGGGGCTCGCTCACTCCCATCACCTGGGCGATCTCCTTCATGTGGAGGTTCTTCTCATAGTAGAGGGACAGGACGATCTGCTCGTTCTCCTGGAGGGAGGAGATCCCCGCCGCCAGCGTCTCCTGGAGCTCCCGGTCCTCCAGCACCGTCTCCGGCTGGAGCTTGGGGTCCTGGTCGGACAGCTCGAAGCGTCCCCCCTCCATGTCCCGCGCGTCCATCAGCGCGTCCAGGGACAGGGTGTTGGACAACGCCACCCGGGCGGCCTCCTTCTGGTACTTGTCGGTGGCGATGCCCAGGTGCCCCGCCACCTCCTGATCGGTGGGGAACCGCCCCAGCTCGTTGGCCAGATGGGACACCGCCGCGTCGATCTCCTTGGCCCGCTGGCGGATGTTCCGGGGCAGCCAGTCCTGCTTCCGGGCCAGGTCGATGACCATCCCCCGGATCCGCTTGGCCACGTAGGTCTCGAACTTGATCCCCTTGTCGGGGTCAAACTTGTCAATGGAGGTCAGCAGGGTCAGAATCCCCTCGCTGACGATGTCGTCCACCTGGGCGAAGCTGCTGTACACCCCCCGGATCTGGAGGGCCGCGCTCTTGATCAGCCCCTCATACCGCAGGACCAGCGGCCATTTCAGCGTCTCGTCCCCGGTCCGCTTGTAGAGGGAGAGCAGGTCGGGCGTGTCCATGGCCTCGATCTCGGCCTCGGTGTAGCTGCGTTCCGCCAGCCCGGTGCTCATGTGGCCACCGCCCTTCTCTGCGCCATGGCGGGAGCCTCCGCGGTGATGTTGCCCAAGGCCTGGATCTGCACGCTGTTGGTGATCTCGTTAAAGGAAAGCACATACACATTTGGATAGAACTGGGTGATCATCCTGCTGAAATAGCCCCGAATCACCTGGCTTACCAGGATCACGGGGGTCTGGGACAGGTCCCCGAACTTCTTCAAATGCTCCGCCAGCTGGGCGATGATGGACTGCATCAGCTCCGGGCCCATGGCCAGATAGACGCCCTGCTCGTTCCGGGTGAGGGAGGAGATGATCTTCTTCTCCACCTCGGCGTCCAGGGTGATCACCCGGAGCTGCCCGTCCTCGCAGAACCGGCGGGTGATGGTGCGGGCCAAGGCCCCCCGGACCTGCTCGGTGGTCATGTCCAGATCCCGGCCCTGGGCGAAGGCATCGGCGGCGGTCTCCACAATGGTGGACAGATCCTTGATGGGCACCCCCTCCTGGAGGAGGTTGCGCAGCAGCTTCTCCAGCTTGGCGTAGGGGATGATGGCCGGGATGGCCTCCTCCACCAGCTCGGGAGAGGACTGCTTCAGATTGTCCGCCAGCCGGATGGTCTCCGCCCGGTTCAGCAGCTCGTAGGCGTGCTTTTTCACCGTCTCCGCCAGATGGGTCAGCATGACGGACAGGGGGTCGATGACGTTGTAGCCGTAGATCTCCGCCATCTCCTTGTTCTCCGGCAGAATCCACCGGGAGGGGATGCCGTAGGCGGGCTCGATGGTCTCGATGCCGTCGATCTCCCCCAGGGGATTGGGCGGCTCCAACGCTAAGTAGTAGTCCACCAGGATCTCGCCCTCCGCCACCACCTCGCCCTTGATGCGGATGGCGTACTGGTTGGTGCCCAGGGCGGAGGAGTCGTGCAGGCGGATGGAGGGGATCACGAAGCCCATATCCTGGGCGTACTGCCGCCGGAAGATGGTGATCCGGCTGATGAGCTTGCCGCCGTGGGCCTCGTCCACCATGGGAATGAGGCTGTAGCCGAACTCCATCTCCACCGGCTCCACAGTCAGCAGGGTATACACGTTGTTGATGTCCCGGTAGTAATCCGTCTCGCTGGGGGCGGCCAGCTCCGGGGCCTCCTCGGGGGTCTGGGCCGCGGCGGCCTCCGCCTGCTTGACGGCGTTCATCTGCCGGATGAGGAAGAATCCGCCGCCCACCAGGGCCACGCCGCCCACCGCCAGGGGGATGGTGGGGGTGTTGGGGATCACGGCCAGAATCAGCAGCACCACGCCGGTGGTGAGGATGGCCCGGGGCTGGGCCTTGAACTGGCCCAGCACGTCGGTGTTCAGGCTGCCGTCGGACACGGACCGGGTGACGATCATGCCCGTGGCGGTGGAGATCATCAGGGACGGGATCTGGGACACCAGGCCGTCGCCGATGGTGAGGATGCAGATCTGGCTGATGGCGTCGCCGAAGGTCATGCCCCGGCCCGTCATTCCGATCACCAGGCCGCCCACCAGGTTGATCACCGTGATCACGATGGACATGGTGGAGTCGCCCTTGACGATCTTGGTCGCGCCGTCCATGGCTCCGTAGAAGTCGGCTTCCTTCTGGATCTTCTCCCGGCGGACCCGGGCCTGCTGCTCGTCAATCAGGCCGGAGGACAAGTCCGCGTCGATGGCCATCTGCTTGCCGGGCATGGCGTCCAGGGTGAACCGGGCGGCCACCTCGGACACGCGCTCCGCGCCCTTGGTGATAACGATGAGCTGCACCAGCACGATGATGAAGAAGATCACGAAGCCCACCACGATGTCGCCGCCGGTAACCAGCTGGCCGAACCGGGCGATCACCTCGCCGGGGTTGCCGGTGGTGAGGATCATCCGGGTGGAGGACACGTTCATCCCCAGCCGGAACAGGGTGGTGATCAACAGCAGGGAGGGGAAGATGGAGAAGTCCAACGCCTCCGCGATGTTCATGGTGATCATCAGGATCATGATGGACAGCCCGATGTTCACCACCAGCAGGATATCCAGGATCATGGGGTTGAGGGGGATGAACAGGAACATGACCACAACCACCACAAACAGAGCTATGCTGTTGTTCAGGATTCGCTTTAGCATAACTTACCTCCCGGAGGGTCTGTCTGCGTCCATCACTTCACAATCTTGTTCTTCCCGTTCAGCTTGAAGATGTAAACCAGCACCTCCGCCACTGCCTCGTACAGGTCGGGGGGAATGAATTGGTTTACCTCAGCCTGGGCGTACAACGCCCGGGCCAGGGGCACATTCTCAATGCAGGCGATGTTGTGCTGCTCCGCGATCTGGACGATCCGGGCCGCCACATTGTCCTGCCCCTTGGCCATCACGATGGGGGCGTCGTCCTCCTCCGGCCTGTACCGGAGGGCCACGGCGAAGTGGGTGGGGTTTCGGATGACCACGTCCGCCCCGGGCACCTGCTGCATCATCCGCTGCTGGGCACGGCGGCGTTGGATCTCCTTGATCTTCCCCTTCACCTGGGGGTCGCCTTCCATCTGTTTGTATTCCTCTTTGACCTCCTGCTTGGTCATCATCATATTCTTCTCGTAGTCCCACCACTGGTAGAAGAAGTCCAGGGCGGCCACCGCCACAAAGGCCAGGGCGATCCGCAGCACCATCGCCCCCGCCACCTCCACCAGATGGGCCACGGCGGCGGACAGGTCGGTATACAGGTAGTTGGAGCTTTCCAGGAACATCTCCCGGATGCTCATATAGACGATGGTCAGGAGTATCACAATCTTGATCAGGTTTTTCAGCGTCTCAATGACGCTTTTCAGGGAAAACAGCCGCTTAATCCCCTGCAAGGGGCTGAGGCGGTTGAATTTCGGCTTGATGGACTCGCCGCTCACCAGAAACCTGGTCTGGGCGAAGGTGGCCGCCACCGCGCACAGGATGGCCACTCCCACCACCGGACCCACGGTCTTGCCGACGGCCACCAAGCCCTGGACCGCCAGCTCCCCGGACAGCCCGCCCACCTCCTGCTCCCCGCCGCCCATGGCGTCGAAGCACAGGCGCAGGAACTTGGCCGTCTCCTCGGCGAACATCCCGGTCACCAGCCAGAGGGTGGCGAAGGTGCCCAGCAGGCTGGCCACCGCCACCGCGTCCTTGCTCATAAAGACATTGCCCTTTTTTCGCTCGTCCCGCCGTTTTTTCGGTGTCGCTTTTTCGGTTTTATTCCCTTCGGCCAACGTCCATCCCCCCTTGCCGCCAACGGCTCCCCGTCCCCGCCGGACCGGAGGGGAGGATCAGGTGGATCGCCCCGGACGGCTAACCGCCGCTGAGGACGAGTATGTTGTGGAGGCTCTCCAGCATGGCGCGCTCCGCGTCAATCAGGAACTCGCTGAAGGGGATGATCAGGATGAACAGCAGGCCCAGGCCCACGATCACCTTCAGCTCGATGTTGATGGCAAACACATTGATCTGAGGGATCACCTTCATCAGCACCCCCATGCCCACCTGGGCGATGAGCTCCGCCGCCAGGATGGGCATACACAGCTTCACCCCCAGCAGCGTGCACTCAATGAACAGCTCCAGCAGGTACTGGACGGCGGGCAGCCGGAGGGCCGCCGTCCCCAGGGGGACGATCTCCTCCGACGTCAGGAAAATCCGCAGCAGGGTGTAGTGCCCCCCGGCGGCGAAAAACAGCAGGGTCATCAGCACGTTGAGGATCTGCCCCGTCACCGACATATTGGAGGAGGTGCCGGGGTCGTACATCTGGTTCATGGTCATGCCCATCTGGGTGTCCACCATATCTCCCGCCAGCTGCGGGATGTAGAAAAAGAAGTTCACCGCCATCCCCAGCAGGAAGCCCAGCCCCAGCTCCAGCATCAGCGTCAGCCCCAGCTCCGGGAGGGTCCCGGGAATGTCCACCCGCTGGGTGGTCACCCCCATGACGAACCAGGACAGCACCAACGCCATGCCGCCCCGGAAGGCGGCGGGGATGTTGTTCCGGCCCAGCAGGGGGTTGAACAGGACAAAGCCCCCCACCCGGGCGTTGATAAAGAGGAACAGGGTCAGCTCCTGCCAGTCAAACATGGCTCCCGTCCTCCGCTCAGCTGGCGATCAGCTGGAAGATCTCGTAGGTGTAGTCCTTCAGCGTGTCCAGCATCCACCCGCCCGCCAGCAGCAACACGCCGATCACCACGATGAGCTTCAGGGCGAAGCCGATGGACTGCTCGTGGATCTGGGTGACGGCCTGGAAGATGGCCACCACCACGCCTACCACCATACTCAGCAGCAGCAGGGGGGCGGACAGCTTGATGGCGATGCCCACCGCGTCCCGCACCAGATCCATTGCCTGCGTGGTATCCATAGCGTCTCCTTTCCGGGTTTTTGGTTAGTTTACGCTCTGGACCAGCGTGGAGAACATGAGATCCCAGCCGTTGACAGAGATGAACAGCAGCAGCTTGAAGGGGGTGGAGATCATGGCCGGAGGCAGCATGATCATGCCCATGGACATCAGCGTGGACGCCACAATCACATCGATGAGCAGGAAGGGGATATACAGCAGGAAGCCGTTGAAGAAAGCGTGCTGAAGCTCCTGGGTCATGAAGGCGGGGACGATGAGCCGCAGGGGCGTCTCCTCCTCCGCCTGGGCCCGTGTCTCCGGCGCGTCGACGTGGGCCAGATCGCAGTACATTTCCAAGGTATCCCACCGGATGTTGTCCAGCATGAACTGCTTCAGCGGCAGGGCCGCCCGGTCCACAAATTCCTCCGCCCCGATCTCCTCGTTGGTGTATGGCTCCCAGGCCTCGGTCTGGATGCGGGTGAGGGTGGGGTTCATGGTGATGAGGGTGAGGAAGATGGCGATGCCCACCAGCACCACGTTGGGCGGGGTCTGGTTGGTGCCCATGGCGGTGCGCAGGAAGGACAGGGAGATGATGTACCGGGTAAAGGAGGTCATCATCACCAGCAGGGAGGGCATCAGGGCGATCAGCGTGGTGAGGGCGATGATCTCCAGACTCTGGACACTGTCGCCGTTGATATTGATCAGGCCGTCGGTCGGCACAGGCTCCTCACCTCGGTTTCTTTTGCTTGAGTACGGTGCGCAACGCCTCGCCGAAGCTGGGGGGCGGCGGCAGATCCGGGTCGGGGGGCGGGCAGATGGCGTCCGCCTCCTCCTGGGTAAGCTCCTTCAGCAGGGTGATCCCCGCGGGCGTCACCCCCAGCAGCAGGAACTTCTCCCCCGCCTTCACCAGCATAACCCCCTGCTCCCGCCCCAGGGACAGGCGGGAGAGCACCTTGAACCGCTCCGACGCGCCGGACAGCCCCGCCATGCCGCCCCCCCGCCCCGCCACATAGCGGGTGAACAGGTAGGCCAGCACAACGACCACCAGCACGCAGATCAGCAGCCAGATCAGGCTGAACAGGCTGTCCAGCCCGTCCAGGAGGGTCAGGGCGATCCTGGGGAGCCTGCCGGGGAGCTCTCCCATCAGGGCGCGCCCAGAATGGAGGTAACGGTTTTCAGCACGCGGTCGGGCTTAAAGGGCTTGACGATGAAGTCCTTGGCCCCGGAGCGCACGGCGTCCATTACCATGGACTCCTGGCCCATGGCGGAGCACATGACCACGTTCGCGCTGCCGTCCTTGGCGCGGATGGCCTTCAGGGCCTCCAGGCCGTCCATGTTGGGCATGGTGATGTCCATGACCACCAGGTCGGGGCCGATCTCGCCGAACTTTTCCACCGCGTCCGCGCCGTCAACGGCCTCGAAGACCTCGGTATAGCCGTTCTTCACCAGGGTGTCCTTGATCATCTTGCGCATGAAGGCGGCGTCGTCCACTAACAGAATTTTCTTAGCCATGGTATGATCCATCCTTTTCCAGTTTATGTTGTGTACCTCCCATGGAGGCGGGGCTGTCTTTATTTCCCGGCCAGCATCTCAATGCCGGGGGTCTGGACGATCTCGGTGATCCGGACGCCGAAGTTGTCCTCAATGACCACCACCTCGCCCCTGGCAATGCACTTGCCGTTGACGAACAGGTCCACCTGATCGCCCGCCAGCTTATCCAGCACCACCAGCGAGCCCTTGGCGAACTCCAGGATATCCTGCACCTTCCGGCGGGCCCGTCCGATCTCCACCGTCACCTGGAGGGGGACCTCCATGATGAGGTCCAGGTTCTGGGCCTGCTCCTTGCCCAGCCGCTCCACCGGGTCCATCTCCTCCATCCGCGCCGGCTTGGTGGCGATGACCTTGGGCTCCGGGGCCTTCTTGGCCGGAGGCTCAGGCTGCTGGGGGGGATAGGGATAGGGGTAGGGCGGGTAGTACATGGGAGGATAGCCCATATAGCCGCCCTGCATCTGTCCGTCCGGCCCGGGCATGGGGGGATAGGGGTAGGGGGGCATCTGCCCGGGCTGGCCCATCTGGGCGGCGGGCATCCCCTGGGGAGGCATCTGCGCCGCCGGAGCCTGCTGGGGCGCGGGGGCCGGGGCAGGGGCCGGACTGGGCGCGGGTGCCGGCGGAGCCGTCTGCGCGGGTGCGGGCGCAGGTGCGGGAGCCGGGGCAGGAGCGGGGGCCGCGTCTCCGCCGCCCATGCCGGACAGCATCCGCTCGATATCCTCCTGGCTCATCTTCTTGTCGCCGCCGCCCGACGGCTCGGGGGCCGGGGCGGGCGCGGGAGCCGCGTCTCCGCCGCCCATGCCGGACAGCATCCGCTCGATGTCCTCCTGGCTCATCTTCTTGTCGCCGCCGCCCGACGGCTCGGGGGCCGGGGCGG
>ERZ779623.58-NODE-58-length-75813-cov-7.192600_pt1 | contig 75813 bp, 62 predicted proteins | sample MGYA00514189_ERZ779623 | MGnify/ENA primary metagenome ERZ779623 (study PRJEB29562, sample SAMEA4376712) | mouse gut metagenome | isolation source: Cecum | study: EMG produced TPA metagenomics assembly of the A DSS colitis mouse model was used to assess the microbial... | reverse complement strand
ACGATATATGCACACACTGGATAGAAGAATGCACAAAAAGTGAAGAAGAACCCCTTCATCTGTCACCTATCACCACCCGATGTAGGCGAAGTCTGTATACAAACAGAAGCCTACATGTAAATAGAAGTTTCCTACCCTGAAACTCCAGTTTCATCAGCTTGAAACTTTAGTTTCAAAGGCATGAAACTAAGTGTTCCATTACTTGAAACAAAATGTAGTAGGTTGCATATGCATTATATGGTTTTGGGAAAGCCTAGGGAAGTATAGATGTACGTCAACCGGATGGTGATAGGTGATAGATGAAGGTGATAGGTTACCGACAACCTATCACCATCCTGTAAGTGCGATGAACAGGACGTTTCAGAGCGGCGGTGATAGGTTGAAAGAGGATTTTCATTTTTATGTATGGGGAGAATATGAAAATAAACTATTTCTCTCAATTAACCCGAAACTGAATAAAAATGAATTAAACCTATTCACGAGAAATAGATAAAATGACATAGTTCCTGTAGGACTTGGTGATAATGAGTCACTTGAATGATTACTATTTTTTCTTCTGAAGAGAAATAGACAGCTATATGTGAAATAAAATCCTTAAAAAATGTTGTGTTTAATAATTGTTTCCTTATTTTTGTATTGTAATTAGAAAAAGATGGAAGAGAAAGTTATTCTTGAAAAGGTGAGAGGTGGGGACACAGCTGCTTTTGCATTGTTATATGATCGTTACTGGCTGAAGGTCTATAACTTTGCTCGGCTTTATATAACTTCTTCTTCTGAGGTTTCTGAAGTGGTACAAGATGTTTTTGTAAAGGTTTGGGAATCAAGAGATACTTTTGATGAAACCAAAAACTTTGACGGTTTCCTTTTCATCATTACCCGCAATATCATTTTCAATTATTCACGCAGGTATTTTAATGAGTTGAACTTTAAAATGACAGCTTTGAAAGGGTTTGAGAAGTCATACGATATAGAAGAGGAATTGGATGCGGCTGATTTGAAAAACTATATAGATAGATTGATTGCTCAACTTCCACCACAACGACAACGTATTTTCAGAATGAGTCGCGAACAGCATTTAACTAATAAGGAGATTGCAGAACAATGTGCAGTTACGGAGAAGGCGATAGAACGCCAGATTACGTTGGCATTGAAATTTATTAAAGATAATCTGCCTTTGTTTATTGTGTTTATGGGATAACATTCATTTTAATGAAGGAAAGCGGTGCTTTAGAGACTGAAAAGCATAGCTTCAAGTAACCTAAAGCACCACTCTGATCTTTTAATTATTTGATTTTGTGAAAGAATGGATTCTTGCTGATTTTTATATCGGATGATTTCATGTTTTCAAACTTTACAGTACGTCCTAATACATCCCCTTCAATCTTGTTGTTTGAAATAATCACAGATTTGCAGGCTTCCAGAGTGATGCCTTCTTTACGATAATGATATGGCTGATAGGTTGTATCGCGTATCAGAGTATTGTTGGAGAAAGTCAATCCATCTACCGAACGGGCGAAAAGAATCGGATAATCAAACAGATGGAAAGTGTTGTCTACAATCCGGATATTGCGATGATACGGATACTTCTGTTCCGGTGTCGGTATTTCCGGATCAATGCTGATTACGGCTTCACAGAATTGGTAAAGCGAGGAGTTACATGGATAGCGGAAAACATTGTTGCGTATCAACACATCTTTTACTGCTCCTGATTCATACCAGGCATTGGCGTCTCCGGCAATTAAGATAGCGGAACCGCTTGATTCGAATATGTTGTTTTCGACAATGACCTTTCCAGGGGTAGATATAAGCAAACCACGTGCACGGCAGCTTCCGAAACGGCAGTTGCGTATTTCCGCGTCCGGCGTACAAGTCAGGTTTTCTATTACATATCCCGCTTCTACTCCGGCAGGGAGTGGGGTGGACAGTTCGATGATAAATTCGGCTTTGTTGAGCGCTTCGAACTTATTCATCTTTCCGGTGGCTACCGTACGCATGGTATTGTGTTCTATGAATCCGATGGTTTCGTCCGGGCGTCCCCATTCCATGCCTTCGCTCATATCTTGCATGAATTTACATTTAATACGGGTAGGGGAGAGGACTTCCATGATTCGTGAACAGGTTCCGTGAATGTTGATAGGATCGTCCATCAGTCCTGCCCAACTGCAATTTTCAATTTTGAGCAGACCCCTGCATCCCATGAAGTGAAAACCGTCATCATGTCCGCTTAATACACGTCCTTTTGAAGTGTTCGGGATAATATGAACGTCATTGAAAGATATGTCCTTGCTATACTGCGATAGAATGCCTAAACCGCAGGTATGAAACAATTTCAGGTTTTCCATTTTAGTGTTTGTGCTATGGAAAATGAAAATACCGGCATGGTCGCGGGTGCTATGTCTCAACACGTGGATAGTGCCTGCTGCAGGATATATCTTGTTTGCTTCCTTTTTAGGGTCGGACAGGCGGACACGTCCTCGACTAACTTCCATTGCATCATAGCCGCGCCACCCCAGATTGTCACCTGTATTGGGCAAAACGAAGTGGGTTTCCGGGTCGAACTGCATGATTGACCACACGCTGCTTTTCCATCCTTCACCAACAAAAGTAAGCCGTTTGTTTTCAATGATGTAGGGATATTGGCAGGCGTCGATTTCGATTTCCATGAAGTCGGGTGTCGATTCAACGACAGTGCCTTGTGCGGTTAAAGGAATATCCCAGTCAACGGTGAAGTTTTTCAGTGTAACGTTTTGGCAATAATCCAGAGTGAATGGTTGCATCCGCCCGTGCATGATGAATTCCGAGCCGTTACCGTCAATCGTCAGGTCGTTGACTTCGTCCAACAGTACAGCAAGAATCTTGGGGTTTACATCATATGTATTTGTCTCGTGATATTCCTTTTCAATAGCATGTTGTGCCCAGAAATCGTATCTTCCTTTGGGAAAGACAAGAGTGGAGCCGGGATTCTTTTTGCAGGCATCGATTGCTTTCTGTACAAACGGCACGGCGTTGATACGGCTGTCGGGTTTTAAACCGAAGTCGGCAACTGAGATAATTTTATTTGCAGAAATGCTGGTTGCGCAAAACAATAATGCAAGCGGTAAAATCGATTTCAATGATAAGAGTGTTTTCATACGTTCTGTAATTTGTTAGATACTTGTTTCTTACATAAATACTATTAATTAGTCAGTAACCCTACGCTTTCATTGAAAAAAAAGGTTTTTTTAGTAATTACCTTCTTACGGGCAGATTTTTATGTGGTGAATGTAAATAGGTCGTGGGATTGGTTGTGTGGATTACCTAAGTTCTATATGAACTAAAGCTTTGGATTTGCCATCGCATCTATGCTGAATATTCTGCCATATCCTTTTTTTAATCTTGGACTTAATCGGGTCATCTGCAAACTGTTTCCATTGTTTTTGCATCTCTTCTTCTACCGATTTTCTTTTTAGCAGACATTGCTTTTCTTCCGGTAACAGTTCTTCAGTCAGAAGTCTTTTAATCAATCTTTTTCGTTTATCTATATTTGTTTCCATTTCAATCTTGTTGTTCGCTAATTGGTGCTACATATATAAATACACCGCAGCTTAGCTTATCCCTACAATAAATAACGATTTTATTTGAAAAAAGAGGAAATTTTCTTGATTTACTCTTCAATTTCCTTTTTCCCTGTTCTTATTTCACTTTAGTTCATATAGAACTATGGCATCCGTTGGTTGCTGCCGTTGCAATTCTCTTGATAATAGGAGGTTTGCTGTTTTTATCTGTACAGGATGAAACGGGGGTAGAAAAAAACATTAAAATAATTGCAGAAAAGAATCAGTTATACGTGCTGCCCGACAGCACGAAAGTATGGATGCAGCCGGGCAGTTCGATCCGGTATGCAAAGGCATTTATGCAAGACAGAAGGGTGTGGCTGGAAGGAAATTCCTTGTTTGAAGTACAAAAACATAAGGGCAGCACATTTCAGGTATATATAAACGATGCATTTATAGAGGTGAAAGGAACTTGCTTTTTGGTAAAGCAAGAAGACGCATATTGTAGCGAAGTAACTCTGTTCGAAGGTGAAATTGAATTTAATATTCCGTCTACCCGCCAAAAAACGGCAATGCTTCCCTTGCAAAAACTTACTTACAACTCGATGGATTCACAAACACAAATAGATAATATAGCCAATATCAGTTGGGAAAACGGGAGATACAACTTTAAGGATGTCCCGTTGGCTCAATTGATTCAAATCGTGAGCCGGATGTACCATACTGATATTCTTATGGAGGGAGTACATCGGGATGAAGTCTCGTTTAGCGGCAGTATTCATTATAATGAGTCTTTGGACAATGTTCTCAATAAGATTCGTTTCAGCTTGAATCTGAATATCCGGAAAGTAGATGACCGGTTCATTTTATACTAGCCTATTTTTTTATTAACCATATGTCTAATCAAACTTAATTAAAGCATGAGAAAATCACTCAGTTTTCAAAGTTGCGTACGATATTTCAAATGTATCGTGCTGGTTTTGCTTTTTTATCCGTTAACGGTCCTTGGAGCTCAGGGGCATATTACGGTAAAAGGACAGTCTATTACTATCAAGGAAGCTATTATGCTCATTGAAAAAAACAGTAATTATGTCTTTTTTTATAATGCAGCGGATTTGAAAAACATTCGACTGAAAAATGTCAATTGTTCGGGTACAATTGATAAGGTATTAAATGAAGTCTTTGCCAATACCGGAATCACCTGGCTGATTCAAGGCAATGATGTTGTTTTGAAAGTGAGTAAAACGGAATCTGTCCAACAAGCCAAAAAAACGGAAATTGTGGGTGTCGTTACCGATGCGCGAACAGGAGAGGCTATCATTGGAGCGAGTGTCGCTATTGTGGGAACCACGACAGGTGTTATTACTGATATTGACGGTAAGTTTGTGATTCAGGCGAATCCGCAGGATGTTCTGAAAGTATCGTATGTGGGATACACAACCAAGGAAGTGAAAGTTGGTAATCGGAAAGTGCTTGCCATTGATTTGTCGGAGGATGCACAGGCACTTGAAGAGGTTGTGGTGACAGCTTACGGAACAGGGCAGAAAAAGGCAAGTATGGTAGGTTCGGTGCAGGCTATCCGTCCGGCGGAATTGAAGGTTCCTTCAACGAATCTTTCCAACTCATTTGCCGGTCGTTTGTCGGGTGTCGTTGCTGTCCAGCGTACCGGCCGTCCCGGAGCGGACGGTTCTGATTTCTGGATTCGGGGAATTTCAACCTTGAGCCAGGCTACGTCGCCTTTGATTATCATTGACGGGGTACAGGTATCTTCCGCCGATTTGAATGCATTGGATCCGGAAGTGATTGACGGATTTTCCATCTTGAAGGATGCTACGGCTACGGCAATGTACGGAACTCGTGGTGCAAACGGGGTTATGATCGTCACTACTAAATCCGGACAGAATCTGGACAAGCCGATTATAAATTTCCGTGTAGAGGGACAAGTCAGCCAACCTACCAAGACTCCTAAATTCGTGGACGGAGCTACGTATATGGAACTGTTCAATGAAGCTGTGAAGAATGATGGCAGTCCGGACGTTTTGTATAGTCAGGATAAGATTAACGGGACGCGTATGAAACTGAATCCGTATGTCTTTCCGGATGTGAACTGGTATGACGAGATGTTCAATAATGTGGCTTTCAATGAGAAAGTGAACTTTAACATCCGTGGCGGAGGAAAGAAGATTGATTATTTCTCAAGTATCTCGGTCAATCACGAATCGGGTATGCTGAAGAATCGTTCTAAGGACTTTTTCTCTTATAACAATAATATTGACGTGATGCGTTATGCTTTCCAGAACAATATTAATGCATATCTCGGCAAGACATCCAAGTTGTCGGTGAGATTGAACGTACAACTTCGTGATTTGCGTGAGCCCAACCGCGGTATTGATGATATTTTTGCAGATGCTATGAACTCAAGTCCGGTTGAAGCGCCCGTTTACTATGAACCGGACGGAACGACCAATCATGTGAAATGGGGTACTACCGACCGTTTGATTACGGCTTATCAGGGGAATCCGGTTGCCCAGTTGGCTACGGGGTATAATGATACATTTGAAAGTACGGTTATCGCTGCTCTTGAGTTTGAACAGAAATTAGACTTTCTGACCAAGGGGCTTCGGTTTAAGGCATTGGGAACATTCAAGAACTGGTCGAAATCTGTCAATAAATATAGTGCCGAATGGAATAAATATTTGTTGGGGTCGTATGAACAGAATGAAGACGGTTCGTATAGCTACACCACGAACAGGGTAGGTAACGAAGTGTCAACCGACTTGAACAATACCATAGAAACGGCGGGAGATCGCCGGATTTATCTGGAAGCAATGGTTGATTATAACCGTACATTCGGAAAGCATGATGTGAATGCCATGTTGCTTTATAATCAGGACGAGCTTGTCAATAATGTGCCGAGTGGCGATACAGGTAGTCAAAGGCTTATCAGCTCGCTGCCCAAACGTAAACAAGGTCTTGCCGGACGCCTTTCGTATGCATACGACGGAAAATATATGGCGGAAGTCAATATGGGCTATAATGGTTCTGAGAATTTTGCGAAGGGACATCGCTGGGGATTTTTCCCTTCCATAGCGCTGGGATATAATATCAGTGAAGAAAGTTTCTTTGAACCTCTGCGTAAGGTTGTTACCAGTATGAAATTACGCGGCTCATGGGGATTGGTCGGTAATGACCAGATTGGTGGTGAAAGGTTTATTTATATGCCTACAATTAATCTGTCCGGTATGGGATTTACTACAGGTATTGACCAGAACTACGGATTGAGCGGCCCGGTTTATACCCGTTATGAAAATACTAATATCACTTGGGAGGTGGGAGAAAAGATTAACCTTGGTGTTGACTTGCAATTATTGAACAGCTTGAACATTGTTGTCGATATTTTCCGTGAGACTCGTAGGGATATATTCCAGAAAAAAGGAACCATTCCTACTTATCTGGGAACCGGAACGACCGATGTGTTTGGTAATCTTGCCGAGATGAAAAATCAGGGACTTGACTTCTCTATTGATTATAACAAGGCATTCAGCAAGGATTTCTATATGAATTTCAAGGGAACGTTTACTTACGCCCACAATGAAATTACTAAATACGATGAAGCTCCTAAATATGCCTTCCAGTCGAAAGTCGGTCAGAGCGCCAATGTTAACCAGGGATATTTGTCGAACGGATTATTTTTAGATGAGGCTGAAATTGACCGTTATAATCAGCAGATGGGTTCCACGCTGGGAGCAGGTGACATCAAATACCTCAATGTTTCGAATATGCATGGCTATGGAGATGATATAGTGGACGTGGATGACTGGACATGGATTGGAAATCCTACGGTTCCTGAAATCGTATATGGTTTCGGTCCTTCGTTCAAATACAAAAACTGGGACTTTTCATTCTTCTTTCAGGGAGTAGCGAAAACGTCTTTGTTTATGAGTGGATTCCATCCTTTCGGTGATAACTCGTTGCGTAATGTGCTGCAATTTGTGGCAGATGACAGATGGTCGCCGACGAATCAGAATGTAGATGCGAAATATCCGCGTTTGACCCGTAAGACCAGTCTGAATAATACGAATCCCGGCAACTCCGGTCGTACATCTGATTATTGGATGCGTGACGGTTCGTTCTTGAAACTGAAAAATATGGAAATTGGATATACATTTAAAAGAATGCGTTTCTATGTCAGCGGTTCCAACTTGTTGACATTCTCGAAGTTTGATTTATGGGATCCGGAACAGGGAGGCGGAAGCGGCTTGAAATACCCTACACAACGTGTCTTTAATGTAGGTTTCCAAATGACTTTCAATAATTAAATTTACATAGTATGAAAAATATAATAAAATATCTGTTTTTAGCATTGTTTGCGGGAACTGTAATGGTGTCCTGTGATTTTCTGGATGTGGTACCGGCGGAAAAAGCCAGTGATAAAGATGCTTTTTCCAGTCCTAAGGCGGCGGAAAGGTTTCTGTATTCATGTTATGGATATATACCGCAGATTAATAAGGTGCAGAATTGCCTGGATTTCAGTGGAGATGAGATTATAAGTCCTTTTACCCAGGAAGCGTACGTGAAATTTGCCGAAGGTGTTTATACTTCAGGAAATTTGATTATCAGTTATTGGAACGATTTGTTTCTAGGTATCCGCCAATGTTATTTGTTGAAGCAGAATATAAACTCTGTTCCCCGCATTGATCAGGCAACTATAGACAGTTATGTGGCTCAGGCTGATTTTCTGATCGCTTATTTTCATATGCTGTTGATTAAATGTTACGGTCCGGTCGTGTTAGTGAAGGAATTGCCGGTTCTGGATACTCCAAAAGATAATTTATTGGGACGTACCTCTTATGAGGAGTGTGTGCAGTGGACTTGTGATATGTTTGACAGTGCTGCCGGAAGACTGCCGGCTACCCGGACGGGATCGGAGTATGGTCTTGCAACCAGTGTAGCTGCCAAAGCTCTTAAAGCCAGATTGTTGCTTTATGCAGCTTCTCCCTTGTTCAATGGTAATACGGAATATTACAGTGACTTTGTCGGCACGGACGGTAGTCCGTTGATGCCTCTTTCTTATGATGAGAATAAGTGGAAAAAGGCTGCGGATGCCGCACTTGAAGCAATTAATCTGGCTGAGTCTAACGGGCATAGTTTGTATGAAATGAACGAAGGGGATTTGAGCGGCTATCCCGAACCTCAGGATTTGACACAGCGTACGATGCGTTTTACATTTATGGATAAGGACAACTCAAAAGAGGTGTTGATGGCCGAGACGCGTAAAGCGGGTGCATATGGCTTGCAAGCTAAATCCTTGCCTTATCTGAGTGATGGTTCCTGGAATGGTGTTGCGCCGACTTTGACTATGGTGGAGCGTTTTTATACGAAAAACGGACTTCCGATTGACGAAGATCCCGAATTTGATTATCAGAATCGGTTCTCGGTAGTTCCGTTCCCCGATGATGCTACTTATGGCGAAGGACAAACTTTGAAAATGAATATTGGCCGTGAACCTCGTTTTTATGCTTGGATTGCATTTCAGAATGGTTATTATGAATGTCAGGCAGAGTCTAAGGAGAATGCTTATGTAGCGAAAGCCGAGCGTGCGGAAGGCAAGAAATGGTTGACGGATTTTACGGAACAGGGAAATTGCGGCAAGCAGGGTAGAAATAATAACTACTCAAAAACCGGATACTTGAATAAAAAAGGTGTTCATCCGGGAGTGGCTGCTTCCAAGTCGCAGAAAGATCCTTCCAAGGATTATCCATGGCCGGTCATTCGTCTGGCGGAATTGTATCTGAACTATGCGGAAGCATGTATCGCCTATGATAAAGAAGGCTATCTTGAGAAGGGAATGGAGAAATTGGATAAAGTGCGCCAGCGTGCCGGACTTCTTTCTGTTAAGGATTCCTGGAAGAATGCGAAGAATCCTATAGTGAGCTATACAGGCAATGGTGGCCTGAACGGCAAATTGACCGAAATTGTAAGACAGGAGAGAATGATAGAGCTTTATCTGGAACAGCAGAACTTCTGGGATATTCGTCGTTGGAAACTGGGGGACAAGTATTTTAATGTGCCGGTAAAGGGTATGAATATTGATGCTACGGATATTAATGGCTTTGCTACTGTGAAAACTCTTCCTGACGTGCGCAATTTTGATACTCCGCGCCAGTATTTGTTGCCGATCCCGGCTGAAGAGGTGAGCAAGAATCCTAATATGGTGCAGAATCCTAATTATTAATTAAATTTTAGCATGACTGTTATGAAGAAAAATATTTTTTTATTGGTTGTCACTCTACTCTTGGCTGGGTTCGCTGGTTGCAGTGACGAAGATACAAAGTCTGTTGTTCCTTCTGATGTGATTGATTTAAGTGCCGATACTCAAGATAAGCCCGGTTATATTGTGCTTCGTTGGGTTACGCCTGATGATAATACAATCAGATATATAAAGGTATCCTATTATGATTATTTATTGGAACAGGATGTGGTAAGGCTGGCAAGTGTTTATGCGGATAGTGTGTTGATTCCGGATACGCGTAAAAAGTTCGGAGAATATGAATTTAAGGTACGGTCTTATAGTGAAACGGGTGATGCGGGAAATGTCCAGACAATCAAGGCTGTTTCGGAACCGGCTAAGGTGCAAATTGTGTTTGGAGAGTCCAGACAATTGGCATTGACCGAGGAGCAGTTGTCGACGAATGCTCAGGAAGCTTCGGAAGGACCTATAGCGAATCTTATTGACGGGAATACCGGCTCTTATTTTCATACAGCCTGGAGCGGGACTGTTCCTGCGTCTCCTCACTGGTTCCAGATAGATACAAAAAAAGAAATCACTTACTTTAAGTATGAGTCGGTGGCACGCAATGGAAACAACATTCCTGATGATGTGGATATTATGGGTAGCAATGACGGAGTCAATTTTGAGTTGATTGAGAATCTCACAAAGGCTAAGAATGGAATGTTGATGAGTACAACTCCATATATGTCTCCTGTTTTGGGGGATAATTCCAAGCCCTATCGTTATATACGCTATTCGGTAAACCATACAAATACAGGTTCTGTCTTTTTCAGTATGGCGGAATTCAAATTATTTGAGGTTAATGCAAGTGTTGTTGATCCTGAAGCTGATTAGTGGGAAGCGTAGCATGCAGAGATTGAAATAATCGGATAGATTTTGTCTTACAGACAAATCAGGCGGAAATATGAATATTTCTTTTCAGGGATAATATTGGATTTCCGCCTTTTTTATGGGTGTTTTGAATAAAGTTACATAATAATAAGATTTCGGCAAATGGTAAACAGTCATATAAAAAAATGTTTATTTGTCTTTTTCATACTTGTACATTGGGCAGTTGCTTTTTCTTGTACAAGTGATGATGAGGCACTGGAGGTGGTCGAGTTGTCCGTTAATAAGGAAGTGGTGGACTTCAAATGTGAAGCCGGCACGCAGAACATAACGGTTTCGACGAATGCTCCGATTTGGGAGGCTACGGCGGATAAGAGCTGGTGTACGCTTTCTGTGGCAGGAAAGATTCTGAAAATTTTCGTAGACGAAAGTGAAGAAAGATTGGTGCGTGAGGCTGTCATAACAATAACGGCGGAAGGCCTGAAAAAGACGGTTAAAGTTCGTCAGTTGGGATATGAGCCTGCTATATTGATTGATACAAACGTATTTGAAGTGGAAGTCATCGGGAAGGAGATTTCTTTCAATGTCACTACCAATGTGGAGGTAAATGCCGGGTTTCCTGATTGGATTTCTGAAAAAGTAAAATCCCGTGCACCGGAAATGGTGACATCAACTCATGCTTATGTGGTGAAAAGCAGTACATTGGATGAAAAGAGAGAGGGAACTATTGTTTTTACGGAAGTTTTGCCGGAAGGGGCTTCGGAAGAAAGTACTCCCGCTTCTGCTTCGGTTTTGATTGTACAGCACGGTCTGAATGAATATAATGGCGGTGCGGGAGAAGATATAGAAGGGGATATCAAAGTGAAAGTTGTGAGTGGTACTGATACTTCCCATCAGGGGGAAGATGCTATCGGAAAGTCTTTTGACGGTGATTATACTACGTTGTATCATTCGAGCTGGTCTAATGGCGGAGCGAATTATTTCCCAATTACGCTGACCTATAATTTTGCGGAAGCGTCTGATGTGGATTATCTGATTTATTATCCCCGTCCGTCAGGGTATAATGGTAATTTTAAGGAGGTGGAAATTCAGTATTCGGAAGATGGGAATGTATTTACGAAGTTGCTTGACAAGGATTTTGAGGGGGCGGCGACAGCTGCCAGAGTCACTTTTGACAATACGGTTCGGGCTAAGTCTTTCCGTTTTATCGTGAAAAGCGGTGCGGGAGACGGTCAGGGATTTGCTTCCTGTGCCGAAATGGAGTTTTATGCCAAGAATCTGAATGCTTTTGATTATTCCACTCTTTTTGAGGATGAAACGTGTAGCAACCTGAAAGCGGGAATCACGGAAGCGGATATCGAGAATTGTAAATATCCTTTTTTCAAGAATCTGGCGTATTATATGCTCAAGGATAAGTATGACAGAAATTTCCGTGTGGCGGACTATAAGGCGTTTCCAAATCCGGATATCCAGTCGGAAACCCACAAGACGAATCCGTACAGCCTTCTTGATAATCCGACGGGAATTTCGGTGAAAGAAGGAGAGACTCTGGTAGTACTGGTGGGCGATACATACGGACAGAACGTTGGAATGAAGGTACAGAATCTGGACGCACCGGGAGGTGACGGTTTCGGAGGAGTTACGTATCCGTTGTATCAAGGCATTAATAAGTTGACAATGACTGGAAAGGGACTGGTGTATGTGATGTATCATACCAAGACATTGGAAGAGGCGGAAACGGCACGGCCTGTTAAGATTCATTTTGCTTCGGGCACGGTGAACGGTTATTTTGATTCGCAGAATGTAGAGCATCGGGGGCGTTGGAATGAATTGCTGGGTAAAGCTACGGACAAATATTTTGATGTGGTGGGGCGGTATGCGCATCTGACATTTGAAACCAATGACTTCAGGAAGTATGCTACTACAAACGGTAATGAATTGATTGATCTTTATGATAAGATTGCTCACAGTGAAATGCAACTTCTCGGCTTGGAGAAATATGGCAAGATGTTCGGGAACAGAATCTATCTCAATGTCATGTATCACTCTTTTATGTACGCAACTGCTTATCATACGGCTTATAATCAGACGACTATGGGAGATGTGTGTGATCCTGATGTCTTGAAAACTACCGGCTGCTGGGGGCCTGCTCACGAAATCGGGCATTGCAACCAGACTCGTCCGGGGATCAAGTGGATAGGACTGACGGAGGTGACTAATAATATCATGTCCGAGTATGTGCAGACCACGGTTTTCGGTCAACCTTCCCGAATACAGACCGAGGATATGGGAGCGGTTTACCGTAACAGGTATTCGAAGGCATGGAACGGCATTATTGTTCCGAAAGCTTCTCATGCTGATTTTACAAATCTGGATGATTCGAATGATGTGTTTTGCAAGTTGGTGCCTTTCTGGCAATTGGAACTTTACTTTGGTAAGGTACTTGGACTGACTCCTCTTCAGCAGTCGGACTGTGGCGGCTTTTATCCGGAGGTTTTCGAGTATGCCCGTACCCAAGATTATAGCGGCATGAGTGAAGGAGAGATCCAATTGGATTTCGTGTATAATTGTTGTGTGGCAGCCCGGTTGAATTTGCTTGATTTCTTTGAAAAATGGGGATTTTTGACTCCAGTGGACAGGCTGATTGAAGATTATGATACGAAAACCTTGAAAGTGACTGAAGGTATGGTGGATGCACTGAAGAAGAAAGTGGAGAGTCTGGGATATAGTAAATTGCAGGATACAGCCCTTGAATATATATCGGATAATACATGGGAACTGTACAAGACCAAGCCACAGGTTATACCTGGAGCAAGTGCAACCCGAAGCGGCAATACCATTACAATAAAGAATTGGCAGAATGTAGTGGTTTATGAAGTGAGGGATGAGGCGGATAATCTTGTCTTTGTTTCCAGTGGTGAAACGACACCTTCTGCTACCGATATGTTTACGCTTTCCGGTAACTGGAATGATGGTTATAAACTTTATGCTGTTTCGGCAGCAGGCAAACGGACTGGGATTCTGGTTGCCAATTGACTGATGTTATAAATTTTGCCATAGATTGATATAAGGCTGTTTTTTCGGATAACTGTGACGGCTGTGTTAATCTATGGCATTTTTCATGCTTTTTATAGATGTAGTTCTCGGTAAAAATATTATCTTTGTGTACAGCAAGATTTTATACAATATGAAGGAAGAAGAGTTGATAGAGCAAGTGAAAAATGGTAATAATATAGCTTTTGCTGCATTATATGATTACTATTGGCAGAAAGTCTATAATTTTACCAAGCTATATGTAACTTCTTCTGATAGTATTTCTGAAATTGTGCAGGATGTTTTTGTGAAGTTCTGGGAATCACGCCATTTATTGGATAGTAACAGGAAGGTGGAGGGCTTTTTATTTATTATTACCCGGAATATCATTTTTAATAAGGCGCGTAGCAGGATGCGTGAAGATATGTTCAAAATGACGGTATTACGTTCCATTGAGAATGAAGAGCCGTATAATCAGGAAGACCGGATGGTGGCTGAGGATTTGAAGGAATATATCGACCGGTTGATCGCTGTTCTGCCAGAAAGACAACGTGAGATATTTTTAATGAGCAGGGAGGAGAATATGACTTATCGGGAGATTGCCCTTCGCTGCGGGATCGGTGAAAAAGCCGTAGAACGGCATATTCACCTCACCTTGAAATTTTTGAAAAAGAATCTTCTTTTATTCATGTTGTTTTCCATGCTCCCCGAGTGAAGTCGGGTATACTCATCGGCATGCTTCCATTCAACACGGATTTTTCGCTTAATTCTGTGATACATGACCATTCGGCAGCATCGTACACGTCCATATCCAGTGGAAGCCCGTTGCGCAGGCAATAGATAAGGCGGTAATCCATCACATAGTTCATTTCATTGGGTAGTCCCTTGCGGTGTGCTTCTTCACCGATAGTTGCGCTGAATGGGTGTTTGTATCGTGCCATCATTTTTTCTAATCTTTCTCCGGCAAGCGGTGTGTCGCCGTTCGGATCCAGTGTTATGCATGGAACCGGATATTTTTGCGCAAATCCCAATGTGCCACATACTGTTTGCAGACGGCTGTAAGGACGCGGAGTGGATACGCTGTACTGAAGCATGATTGTTTTTCCCTTGACCGTATGGATAAGCGTTGTATTGACATCCCCCAATTGATATTTCTGACAAGCTTCCGGTGAGTACTCACCAAACATCCGGCGGGCATATTCGCTCATTCCTGCCTGATGGGTAGACATGGAAACAAGATATTCCATCCGGTCGCTACGGTGAATGTCAAGAATCTGACAGGCAGGACCCAGACCATGGGTAGGGTAGGGATTGCCGGTATGTTCGATGCTGTATCTTTTTCCCCAATGATTGTGGTAGCCGCCTTCGCTTTCCTCGGCAAAATACATCGAACGAAGGTCGTGAATGTAAGCTCCTTCTACATGCATGATTTCTCCAAGTATTCCCCGGCGAGCCATATTAAGTGTAGTCAATGCGAAAGGGTCGTAACAGCAGTTCTCTAACATGATGCAGTGGCGGCGGGTTCTCTCCGCTGTGTCCACTAGTTGCCAACATTCATCCACGCTCATGGCTGCCGGAACTTCAATGGCTACGTGTTTCTTACATTCCATGGCGAAGGTAGCCATCGGTGTATGCATCAGCCAGTCGGTACAGATGAAGACCAAATCCAATCCGTCCGATTCGCACATCTTTTTCCAACCGTCCGTCCCGGTATATCCGATAGCTTCGGGGCGGTCTGCTTCTTTTAATAGTTGTTGGGCTTTGTGAAGGTTGCCTTCCCTGATTTCGCAGAGAGCTTTTATCTCCACGCCTTCTATTTGGAGATAACGTTGAAGGGTGAGCAATCCCCGGTTACCCAATCCTATAATTCCGATACGAACGGTTGGGATAGGGGGATGCGCTAACCGGAGCACGTGAGTTTGTGTCAGAGAATCTTTCATAATCATAGCGGTCTGAAGTAAAACAAAAAAAGAGAATCCAATTTCTCAGATTCTCTTTGGAGAGCGGAAGACGGGGCTCAAACCCGCGACCCTCAGCTTGGAAGGCTAATGCTCTATCAACTGAGCTACTTCCGCAATTTTTGTGGGCAAAGATGGATTCGAACCACCGAAGTCGAAAGACAGCAGATTTACAGTCTGCCCCATTTGGCCACTCTGGTATTTGCCCTTTTTTGCTTTTGAGATAGTTTGTTTCTCAATTGCGGTGCAAAGATACAACTATTTATTTAAACTCCAAACAAAATCTATCATTTTTATTGCAGAAATTGCACATTCGTCTCCTTTGTTACCTAGCTTGCCACCGGCGCGATCCTCTGCTTGCTCCATTGTATTAGTGGTAATTAATCCGTAAATAACTGGTATATCGCCAGTTGCGTTTAATTCGGTAATTCCTTGAGTGGCTCCCATACAAACATAATCAAAATGCGGAGTATCTCCCTTAATTACGCAACCAATTGCAATAATTGCGTCGATATCGCAATTTTCCATCATTTGGTTCGCACCGAAAGTTAGTTCAAAACTTCCCGGAACAGTTTTCACCAGAATATTTTCTTCTTTTGCTCCATGTTTTTTTAATGTTTCGACTGCGCCTTTCAGCAAAGCACCTGTAATATTGTAGTTCCATTCGGATACGACAATGCCGAATTTCATATCTTCAGCGTTCGGAACGGAGTTGAAATCGTATTCGGATAAATTATGATAAGCTGTTGCCATAATAAATTGAGAATTAAAAATTAAAAAATGAAAGTTTTAGAAAGGATTGAGAAAAAAGGCACGGATTACACGGATTTCACGGTTGTAGTTGATAACTGTTTTAATCCGTGTCAATCTGTGTAATCCGTGCCTGAATATCCTATATATAATAAGGTATATTATTTCTTCATCAGTTTGGCCTGCTCGATATATTTGTCGATGTCCATAGCTTGGTAAGACTGGAAGTATTTATCCTTGATCTTAGTGTAAGCTTTTATAGCATCGTCAAATTTGTTTTGTTTCACCAGGATTTCTCCGGCTTGTACCAAGAAGATCGGGCTCAATGTGTTGTTGTCAGCTTTGTCTGCTGCCGAGAGCAAAGTAGAGGCTGCTTTATCCAGTTGGCCGAGTTGTGCATAGCAGTTGCCTGCGGCACCCAGAATTGCGGGAGCAACCATCTGGTCTTTTCCGTTAAAGTCATCCAGCATCTTCACTGCTTCTTCGTATTTGCCGAGTTGTGCATAGCAAATACCTGCGTATGCTTTTGCCAGGTTAGCTGCTTTTGTTCCGCTGTAGTCGTCAGCTACTTTCAGGAAACCGACGAAACCGATGCTGTCACCGTTCAGTGCTTGCTCGAAAGCATCCTGCTCAAAGTATTCCTGTCCTTTGAAGAGGGCTGCCTGTGCTTTTTCTTCACGTGGTTCAGCATAGAGGTTCTTGTACATGATAATACCTGCTACAATAATGATTACAGCAACAACACCGCCGATGATTGCGTTTTTGTACTTGATAAGAAATGCTTCCGATTGTGTCAGTGCATCTTCTACGTTCAGATGTTCATTCTGATTTTTCTGTTCTGCCATTTTATATGATTCTTTTTGTTATTATTCACGGTTTGATATTTCGACTCGCAAAATTAGTTTTTTTATATCTACAAATGAAATTTAGAGCCATCTTTTTTTGTTTTACACCCGAAAACCACGAAAATCTTGTTACTTTTGTGAGCAAATTAACGCGTACATAATGATACTGAAACGAATATCCATATTAAACTATAAGAATTTGGAAGAGGTGGAGTTGGGATTCTCTGCCAAACTGAATTGTTTTTTCGGGCAGAATGGGATGGGAAAGACGAATCTGCTGGATGCAGTGTATTTTTTGTCTTTCTGCAAAAGTTCCGGCAATCCGATTGATTCACAGAATATTCGTCACGAACAGGACTTCTTTGTTATCCAGGGTTTTTATGAAGCTGAGGACGGAACTCCTGAGGAGATATATTGCGGGATGAAGCGTCGTTCGAAGAAGCAGTTTAAGCGCAACAAGAAGGAGTACAGTCGCTTTTCCGATCATATAGGTTTTTTGCCTTTGGTCATGGTGTCGCCAGCCGACTCTGAATTGATAGCCGGGGGAAGTGAAGAACGGCGCCGATTTATGGATGTCGTGATTTCCCAGTATGATAAGGAGTATCTGGATGCGCTGATACGGTATAACAAAGCATTGACACAACGCAACACTTTATTGAAGAGTGAGTTTCCTGTGGAAGAAGAATTGTTTCTGGTATGGGAAGAAATGATGGCGCAGGCCGGTGAAGTCGTATTCAGGAAACGTGAGGCGTTTATCAAAGAGTTTATTCCCATCTTCCAGTCTTTCTATTCTTTCATTTCACAAGATAAGGAACAGGTCGGATTGTCTTATGAGTCTCATGCACGGGATGCTTCTTTGATGGAAGTGCTGAAGCAAAGCAGGGAACGGGACAAGATTATGGGATTCTCCCTGCGGGGGATTCATAAGGATGAGCTGAATATGATGTTGGGCGAGTTTCCGATAAAGAAGGAAGGGTCGCAGGGGCAGAATAAAACATATTTGGTGGCATTGAAATTGGCACAGTTTGACTTTTTGAAACGTACCGGAAGGACTGTTCCTTTATTATTGTTGGATGATATTTTCGATAAACTGGACGCTTCGCGTGTGGAACAGATCGTTAAATTGGTTGCGGGAGATAACTTCGGGCAGATATTTATAACGGATACGAACCGGGAACATTTGGATCGCATCTTGCATAAGGTAGGCAGTGATTTTAAGATTTTCCGTGTGGAAGCAGGAGTAATTCACGAAATGGAAGCTGAATAATGAAACGTAACGATGCAGAACCAATAGGAAAACTGATTCAGCAGTTTCTTCGTCAGGAGAGTTTGGAATCTCCGTTGAACGAACAAAGATTGCTGGATGCCTGGCCCAAAATCCTGGGACCTGCGGCGGCTTATACCAACAATCTTTATATTCGTAACCAGACTTTATATGTGCATCTCACTTCCGCAGCTCTTCGTCAGGAATTGATGATGGGACGCGAAATGCTGGTACGTGCACTTAATGAGAAAGTGGGGGCTACGGTTATTACAAATATCATTTTCCGGTGAGGAAAGGTATCGTGTCTGTTACCTTTATTCCCGACTTCTTGAGTGTTTCGACTGCACGGTCATAATAGAATGGTGTTTCCAAATACTGATTATTATGTGCGTCCACTCCGATAATGGCAGTACAGCCTTCGTGAGCGGCTATTTCCCAGAAATCAGGGTGGGGAATGGTGGTAATTCCATGTTCGTCATTGTAATCTTCATAGCCGAGGTTATATTCCAACGGAAGGTTTAACCGTGCCGCTGTCCGGCAGATATGTCTGCTGACTAATTTGCAGTGACGGTCGAATCGGGGATAGGAACGCATGAATAAATCCGGGTGTGCCAAGTAAGCGAATAATCCGCTTTCCATCCCTTCAATGGCACTCTCTTCGTAAAGTTCGAGCATGTCTACTGTATCTGTATGCCGACCGAAGTAGGGGAATTTTTCATCTGTATGAAAATGGTGATTTCCGAAGATGATGTAATCCAATTGATATTCCTTGACGACTCCTTTCAGCCAGTACAGGTAATCCGGGAAATATTCACATTCCAGCCCTATTTTTATGCTGATTTGTTCTTTGTACTTTTCCCGCAGCGAACGGAGACTTTCTACATACTCCGGCAGTTCTTCGGGAGTCATGCGGATGTCGGATACATAATTGGTATTGTATTTCCACGGGGTATGGTCAGAGAATCCTAATTCCTGATAACCGCCTTTGATGGCGCTTAAAACAAATTCTTCGTCACTCCCTGTCGCATGATGGCAGCGGGTGGTATGGGTGTGATAATTCGTCCTCATTGCTTGTTATGATTATGTCCATGCGTACATCGTATGAATCCGCAGGAACTTCTTCTACTAATTGAAACGGAAAACAAATACCTGCTTTATAGGCTGACGGAATACGTGGCAGAAGGCGGTCATAATATCCCTTTCCCCGTCCCAACCGGTTACCTTTGGCATCAAAAGCAACTCCGGGAACGGCAATAAAGTCTATGCTGGCATAGTCTGTGAATACTTCTCCGGTGGGTTCTTCTATTCCATAATTGCCGGTTGCCATGTCTTCAGGGCTGCTATATATGCGTAATTCCAAATCATCGCCTACGGTTACCGGAAGCAGAATCCGTTTTTCGTTACTCCATTTCCGGATAAACGCGTGCGTGTCTACTTCGTCTTTCAACGAATGGTAGAGCAATATAGTATTTGCCGCCCTGAAAGCCGGATGGGCTTCGAGGGCGGCAAGTACTTTAGCTGATTGCAACTTCAGCATAGCTGAACCCTCGTGACGGGTCTTCAGTGATGCTATATACTTGCGCAGTTCTTTTTTTCTTTCCATCTTTCTTGTCCTTTGTCACTTCTTCCTCTTCCACTGCTACCGGAGCTTTAGGGAAGGCTTCTCCTTTTTCGAGTATCTCGATACCTTTATTGACAGTGGCGTCTGTCTTGTTGAAGTATTGGAGATAGGCTTCCAACCCTAGCATATTGTAGATGATGTTGCCATAGATATTCTTTTCTAGCAGCTTGTAGGATTTCTGGATAAGAATGTTTCTTCTTTTCACTCCCTTGCTGTCGGCAAAACGGACAAACTGTTCAACCAGACCCTGATGACGGAGATAGTTCAGTAACTCTTCTTCAGTCTCGTATTGGCTGAGCTTTTTCCGGTTATTATCCGTATATTGGAATGTAAACTGAATAGTCAGTCCACGGTTGATGACTGTAGAAAGATAGGACGTTACGCCTGTCGTATCTTGTGGCACGAATATATCGGGCATGATACCGCCGCCACCATATACAGTACGTCCCAGACTCGTGTTATAACGTTCTTTCTCATTTTGCTTGATGCTGTCGCGGGAGAAGAACTCACCATGTTCGTAACGGTTGTATAAGTCGAGTTCGTAGTTACGGTCTTTGCCACTTTCATAAGGACGTTGGATGCAGCGTCCGGATGGAGTGTAGTAGCGGGCAATCGTCAGGCGGATAGCCGAACCATCGCTGAAGTCGATAGGTTGTTGAACCAGTCCCTTGCCAAAGGAGCGGCGTCCTACTACTGTACCCCGGTCGTTGTCCTGAATAGCTCCGGTGAAGATTTCACTGGCAGAGGCAGAACCTTCGTCAATCAATACGACGAGCGGCATCTTCTGACAGCTACCTGTGCCGTTGGCAAATTCTTCCGCACGCGGATATTTGCGGCCTTGAGTATATACAATCAGTTTTCCTTCAGGCAGGAACTCATTAACCATGCGGATAGCGGCTTCCATATATCCACCGGTATTACCGCGCAGGTCGATAATCAACCCTTTACATTTCTTATGGTTGAGTTGAGCCAATGCATTGAGCAGTTCTACATGAGTGGTACGGCCGAATTTGCTGACTTTTACGTAGCCGATATCATCGTTTACCATATAGGCTGCATCAACCGTATTTTGAGGAATGTCTCCACGGGTGATACTAAAGTTCAATAGATCTTTCTCTCCCATGCGCTTGACTCCTAGCTTTACTTGAGAACCTTTAGGCCCTTTTAGGGTACGCATCGCCCGTTCGTTGGTCACCTTTTTACCGACAAAGAGACTGTCGTCTACGGTAACGATACGGTCGCCCGCCATCAGCCCTACTTTTTCAGAAGGGCCGCCTTGGATGACTGCATTCACATGGATGGTGTCATTTTGTATGGTGAATTGAATTCCGATTCCGCTAAAGCTGCCTTCCAGTTCAGAGTTGACTTCTTCAAGATTCTGGGCCGGGATGTAAGTTGAATGCGGATCAAGTTCGGCCAAAATCTGTGGCATCGCTTTTTCTACGAGATCGGTCATGTTAACAGTGTCTACATACTGGTCATCTACAATTCGCAGCAACGCATTCAGCTTGTTGGAAGAGCCGTTGATGATACCCAGGCGGTTGCCGGCGAAATGCTTGGCATAAAATGTGCCGATAAGAATCCCGAGAACCACGCTGACTGCTATGATGACAGGTGTGAAACGTGAAGAGTTTTTTGTACTCATGTCTATTCCTTTTTTAAAACGTTCGTCTTATTATTTGTTCGAAGCAGAATTATCATCCGTTTCTGTGTAGATGACCTCAATTCCTGCCCGTTTTAATAACTCTATTCCATCTTCCAGGCGATAATGCTCGGAGTAAACTACCCGCTTGATTCCTGCCTGTATGATTAACTTTGCACATTCGATGCAGGGGGAAGCCGTGACATACATCGTGGCTCCGTCACTACTGTTGTTTGAACGTGCTATTTTAGTAATGGCGTTTGCTTCCGCATGCAGAACGTATGGCTTTGTCAAGTTGTTTTCATCTTCGCATACGTTCTCGAAGCCGGAAGGCGTTCCGTTATATCCGTCGGAGATAATCATTTTATCCTTAACGATTAAGGCTCCCACTTTACGGCGTTGACAATAGGAATTTTCAGCCCAAATGCTAGCCATACGTATATAACGTTTGTCAAGTTCTAATTGTTTCTTTTCTGAGTCCATGTCGTTTTGCTGATTAGTTATTTACTACACGGAAAACCATACGGAAAGTTTGTTGGCTTCCGGCAGGCTTATATAAAAGGTATAAGTTTTTATTATCCCCTTCATACGATGTCGCATTGTTGAGGCCTTGTATGAAGCTTTTGGCTAGTTTGTCTCCACCATCATTTCCTTCGGTGATATTGGCGTTGAAGTCATTGTTTTTGCCGTTTGCGCTCCAGGTTCCTGCAAGGGAATAAGAAGCGACTACAGTTCCTCTTATTTTTCCACTGATGAGATCTCCTTCAGCTACGCCTTCAAATATGACATTGTATGTTCCATTTTTATTAAGCTCTTCAATACTTTTCTTTTTTTCCGCTTCATTCTCCCAAAAACCGAACATTTCGTGACCACCATCCACTGTGATATAGTTCAATTTCCACGTTTTTCCTGTAAAGATGGCAGCTACATCATCTGTATCGTTGCACCCTGCAAATAAGGGAAGCAATAGGAATAAACCTACTATTTGAAATATATTCTTCTTCATACCTAATATTTAATACTTGATACTTATTTCTTAATTCCGTTTCTGATTAATAAGGCGTCAATAGTCGGTTCCTGCCCGCGGAAGCGTTTGTAAAGCGTCATCGGATGCTCCGTACCCCCTTTAGACAGGATATTGGTGCGGAACGAGTCAGCAACTTCCTGATTGAATATCCCTTTTTGCTTGAATAGTGAAAAAGCATCAGCATCCAGTACTTCCGCCCATTTGTAGCTGTAATATCCTGCGGCATATCCACCTGCAAAGATATGTGAGAATTGAGTGCTCATACAAGCTTCTTGTACTATCGGCAGTATCTGTGTCTTTTTCCATGCTTCCTGTTCATAGGCTTTCACATCTCCCTCAAAAGGGGTAGTGCGGGTGTACCATGCCATATCAAGCAGTCCGAAACTTAACTGTCTCAGGCAGGCGTATGCAATATTGAAATTCGAAGCGTCTACCAGACGTTTGATTAATTCATCCGGCAAGATTTCTCCAGTCTGATAATGACGGGCGAAAGTATTCAGAAAGTCCTTCTCAATGGCGAAATTCTCCATAATCTGTGAAGGAAGTTCTACAAAGTCCCAATATACATTTGTACCGCTTAAACTCTTATAGGTAGAGTTTGCAAACATGCCATGCAGGCTATGCCCGAATTCATGCAGGAATGTTTCCACTTCGTTGAATGTCAACAGGGCAGGTTTGTTCTCGGTCGGCTTGGTGAAGTTCATCACGACAGAAACATGCGGCCGGCTGTTCTCACCCGTCTGTTGATTTATCCATTGGTCTTTGTAACTTGTCATCCAGGCACCCGAACGTTTTCCGAGACGTGGATGGAAGTCTGTATATAAGACAGCCAGGAATTTTCCGTCTTTATCGAATACTTCGAAAGCTTCTACATCTTTATGGTAAACAGGAATTTCCGTATTCTTCCGGAATGTGATTCCATACAGCTTTTCCGCCAGTCCGAATACCCCTTTCTTTACTTGTTCGAGTTCAAAGTAGGGGCGGAGCATTTCTTCGTTGATATTGAATTTTTTGTCTTTCAGCTTGTTGGAATAATAGCTCCAGTCCCAAGGCATTACCACAAAATCGTCTCCTTGCTCCTGACGGGCCAGTTCCTGTACTTCTTTGTATTCCTGCTGTGCGGTGGGGGTATATGCTTCCAAAAGTTGATTGAGTAGCTTATATACAGATTCACTGTTTTCAGCCATCCTTTTCACGAGCATATATTCCGCATAATCTTTATATCCCAACAGTTGGGCTATCTTCATGCGTGTATTGGCTATCTTCTTCACGATTTCGATGTTGTTGAACTCATTATCGTGCGTACATTTAGTATTAAAAGCCATATACAGTCTTTGGCGTAAGTCGCGGTTATCTGCATATGTCATAAAAGGGACATAGCTTGGTGCATGAAGCGTGAACGCCCATCCTTCCTTATCTTCGTTTTTCGCTGTTTCAGCAGCGGCTTCTACGATAATGTCGGGTAATCCGGCAAGACTTTCCTTTTTTGTCAACAACATCTGGTAACGGTTCGTCTCTTTCAGGTTGTTTTCGCTGAAGTCAAGCGTCAGTTTGCTCAATTCCGTTGTCAGCCGGCGGTATTCTTCCCGTGCTTCGCCTTCCAGATTGGCACCGTGGCGGACGAAACTGTTATAGGCATTTTCCAGTAGCTTGCTTTGCTCCTGTGTAAGTTTTAAGTTTTCTTTTTGATTATACACTTCTTTCACGCGTGCGAAAAGCTTTTCGTTCAGCGTGATGTTGTTACTATGCTCGCTAAGTAACGGCATGATTTTTTGAGCCAGTTCCTGCAGGTCATCGTTTGTCTCTGCGCTGAGCATATTCCCGAAAACGGCTGCCACTCTATCCAATAAATCTCCCGAATTTTCGAAAGCTTCTATTGTATTGCTGAAAGTCGCTTTTTCCGGATTCTGTATGATAGCATCTATTTCTGCATTCTGCTGCTTGATTCCTTCAAGGATGGCAGGTTCATAGTGTTCGGTTTTTATCCGGTCAAAGGGCACGGTTCCGTGCGGTGTCTGGTATTGCCCGAAGAAAGGATTCTGGGCATTTGTTATATTGTTCATGGTGCAAACTAGTATCAATGTTATTAATAATCTCTCCATAGAAATACAAAACTACTAAAATTGTGGCTGATTCAACGGATAACCGCTTGCTTTTTAACAATATATAAAATGAATACAAAAAAAACCGCCACGGTTACCCGCAGCGGTTTCTTATATGTTAATCTTCTAATTAAGCGTTAACTGATGCCATGTGAGCGATCAAGTCAAGAACTTTGTTAGAGTAACCGATTTCGTTGTCATACCAAGATACAACTTTAACGAATGTATCAGTCAAAGCGATACCAGCTTTAGCATCGAAGATAGAAGTACGAGCGTCACCCAAGAAGTCAGAAGAAACTACTGCATCTTCAGTGTAACCCAGGATACCTTTCAATTCGCCTTCAGAAGCTTCTTTCATAGCAGCGCAGATTTCAGCGTAGCTAGCAGGTTTAGCCAAGTTAACTGTCAAGTCAACTACAGATACGTCCAAAGTCGGAACACGCATAGACATACCAGTCAGTTTGCCGTTCAATGCAGGGATAACTTTACCTACAGCTTTAGCAGCACCAGTAGAAGAAGGGATGATGTTGCCAGAAGCAGCACGACCACCTCTCCAGTCTTTCATAGAAGGACCGTCAACTGTTTTCTGAGTAGCAGTTGTAGAGTGAACTGTAGTCATCAAACCGTCAAGGATACCGAACTTGTCGTTCAATACTTTAGCGATAGGAGCCAGACAGTTAGTAGTACAAGAAGCGTTAGATACGAATTGAGTACCTTTCACGTATGTTTTTTCGTTTACACCGCAAACGAACATCGGAGTATCATCTTTAGAAGGAGCTGACATTACAACGTATTTTGCACCAGCTTCGATGTGAGCCTGAGCTTTGTCTTTGCTCAAGAATAAACCTGTAGATTCAACAACGTATTCAGCTTCTACTTCATTCCATTTCAAGTCAGCCGGATTTCTTTCAGCTGTGATACGGATAGCTTGACCGTTAACAATCAATTTGCTGTTTTCAACATCTGCTTCGATAGTACCATCGAACTGACCGTGCATTGTATCATATTTCAGCATATAAGCCAAGTAATCAACCGGGCAAAGGTCATTGATACCTACGATTTGAATATCGTTTCTTTTCATTGCAGCGCGGAAAACGAAACGTCCGATACGTCCGAATCCATTAATACCTACTTTAATCATTTTGTTTAAACTTTTAAGGGTTTTATAATATTTGTTCAAATATCTCTCAGCCTCCGCACTTGTTTTATTTTCAAATGCGGTGCAAAATTACAAAAATGTTTTTATATTCGCACATTAAATTCACATTAAATATTGAAAAAGATGGGAAAGAGTACATTTTTACAGGACTTTAAGGCGTTTGCGATGAAAGGCAACGTTATCGACATGGCTGTCGGTGTAGTTATTGGTGGTGCGTTTGGAAAAATCGTATCGTCATTGGTGGCTAACGTAATCATGCCCCCGATCGGTTTATTGGTTGGTGGTGTGAACTTTACGGATTTGAAATGGGTAATGAAAGCGGCTGAGGTAGGAGCCGACGGCAAGGAGATTGCGCCGGCGGTATCTTTGGATTACGGTCAGTTCTTGCAGGCTACTTTTGATTTCCTTATCATTGCTTTTGCTATATTCTTATTTATACGTTTGCTGACTAAGCTGACAACGAAGAAAAAAGAAGAAGCTGCGGCGGTGCCGCCTGCTCCTCCTGCACCTACAAAAGAAGAGGTGTTGTTGACGGAGATTCGCGATTTGCTGAAAGAAAAGAAGATTTGAGCTGATTAAAACAGGGAGATTCCAAGTATTATCTTGTGAATCTCCTTTATTTTTTTCTTCATTATTATATAGATTGCGTACTTTTTTCTACTTTTGCAGACCATTTTATTCAAAACCCATACATTGATATGCAGGAAAAAATAATAATTCTTGATTTCGGTTCGCAGACAACGCAACTTATAGGTCGTCGTGTCCGCGAATTGGATACGTATTGCGAAATTGTTCCTTATAACAAATTTCCTAAAGAAGATACTACAATTAAAGGGGTGATCCTTTCGGGAAGCCCTTTTTCTGTTTATGACAAAGATGCTTTTAAGGTTGACTTGAGTGAGATTCGCGGTAAATATCCGATATTGGGTATCTGTTATGGTGCCCAGTTTATGTCGTACACCAATGGTGGAAAAGTGGAGCCGGCCGGTACACGCGAATATGGACGTGCTCATCTGGCTTCTTTCTGCAAGGATAATGTGTTGTTCAAGGGAGTTCGTGACGGCTCGCAGGTGTGGATGAGCCACGGTGATACAATTACAGCTATCCCGGATAATTTTAAGAAAATTGCTTCGACAGATAAAGTAGAGATTGCTGCTTATCAGATAGAAGGTGAAAATGTGTGGGGGGTACAATTCCATCCGGAAGTATTCCACAGTGAAGATGGCACACAGATGTTGAAGAACTTTGTAGTAGATGTTTGCGGTTGCAAGCAGGACTGGTCTCCGGCTTCTTTCATTGAAAGCACTGTTGCCGAATTGAAAGCTCAGTTGGGTGATGATAAAGTAGTTCTTGGATTGAGCGGCGGTGTCGATTCTTCCGTTGCTGCGGTATTGCTGAACAAGGCTATTGGTAAGAATCTGACTTGTATCTTCGTAGATCACGGTATGCTACGCAAGAATGAGTTCAAGAATGTGATGGCTGATTATGAATGTCTCGGCTTGAACGTAATCGGGGTAGATGCTAGTGAGAAATTCTTTTCGGAATTGGCTGGTGTAGCCGAACCTGAGAAAAAGCGCAAGATTATAGGTAAGGGCTTTATTGATGTATTCGATGTGGAAGCTCACAAGATAAAAGATGTGAAATGGCTGGCTCAGGGTACTATCTATCCGGATTGTATCGAATCATTGTCTATCACAGGTACGGTGATTAAGAGCCACCACAATGTAGGCGGCCTTCCTGAAAAAATGAATCTGAAGTTGTGCGAACCGCTTCGTCTGTTGTTCAAGGATGAAGTTCGCCGTGTAGGTCGTGAATTGGGTATGCCGGAACATCTGATTACCCGTCATCCGTTCCCGGGACCGGGCTTGGCTGTGCGTATCTTGGGAGATATTACTCCGGAGAAAGTGCGTATCCTGCAAGATGCCGATGATATCTTCATTCAGGGACTGCGTGACTGGGGATTGTATGATAAGGTTTGGCAGGCAGGAGTTATCTTATTGCCGGTACAATCTGTCGGTGTGATGGGTGATGAACGTACGTACGAGAGAGCCGTTGCCTTGCGTGCCGTAACATCTACAGATGCCATGACTGCCGACTGGGCACATTTGCCCTATGAATTTATGGGCAAAGTTTCGAACGATATTATTAATAAGGTAAAAGGTGTGAACCGCGTAACCTATGACATCAGTTCAAAGCCGCCTGCAACCATAGAATGGGAGTGATAAATATCCATAATTATATCTATCATATAAAAGCCTCAACGGGAAATCCCATTGAGGCTTTTATATGATAGATATGATCGTTTGTTATATTGTACGAGCTAGTAATTGTGATAGCTCTATTCTAGCTTTATTCGCTTACCAGTTTCTGTGCATCCGGAATGAGAATCTCTTTCCGGCGTAATTCAAGCAAACCACTATCTTGCAATTCATTAAGTGCTTTGGAAGTATTCAACCGCGTATCATCCAAATAACGGGCAAGGTCATCCATCTTTACTTTGAATATCTTTTCTCCCTGTGGCTTCTCGCAATGTAGCAGGAAAAAGCGAATGATTTTATCCTTTAAATCCTGTGTAGGCTCTTCCCATAAGCGTGAATAAAGATTTTGTGCCCGGTTGCTGACAATATTCATGTAGTTGAGCCGGAAAATCTCGTATTTGAACAGGTCGCTGAGTACAAACACTTTGCTGATGCTTACTGTATGTGCTTCCGTGTGCGCTATATAAGAAGAATTATAATTCGTATTCATTCCGAATAACGACTGCGGCTCTATCAGGTAGGGCGCTTCCATTTGTTCAATGACAGTGTAAATGTTTTCTTTAGAATTGGTGACAATTGAAACCTCGCCTTTTAGCAGAAAGCGGAGCTGTGTACAAGGACTACCACTCTCAATGATAGTTTCTCCCGCTTTATGCTTGATAAAGTGTAGCTTTACCTTATCCAGTATACTGGTGAAATCTTCATGACAAAGACCTTGGAATAAAGGCAATTGGAGCAAAGTGTCGAACATTGTTTCCATACGTCGTAATCTCTTGTTAATCGTACAAATTTACTCATAATATGACACTGCCGTCAACATATACCCCTTCTTTTTGTTTTTTTTATTGTTTGAATGCATAAAAATAGAGTATATTTGCAGAAAAAAAGGAGGAAATTATGTTTGCAGGTTTTGATTGGCAGCAGATGGTCAGTGCATTTATTGTACTTTTTGCGGTAATAGATATTATTGGCTCCATACCTATTATAATAAACCTAAAGGAAAAAGGGAAGGATGTGAATGCAACGAAAGCTACTGTCATCTCTTTTGCCCTCTTGATAGGATTTTTCTATGCGGGAGATATGATGCTGAAACTCTTCCATGTAGATATTGAATCTTTTGCCGTTGCCGGTGCGTTTGTTATTTTCCTCATGTCTTTGGAAATGATTCTGGACGTTGAAATTTTCAAGAATCAAGGACCTATCAAAGAAGCCACTCTAGTACCGCTTGTCTTTCCTCTGCTTGCGGGTGCCGGAGCTTTCACGACACTGCTTTCCCTTCGGGCGGAATATGCCAGTGTTAATATTATCATAGCCCTGGTGCTGAATATGATTTGGGTGTACTTTGTGGTAAGTATGACCGGGCGTGTAGAACGTTTTCTCGGAAAAGGCGGTATCTATCTTATCCGTAAATTCTTCGGTATTATCCTGCTGGCTATTTCAGTGAGGCTGTTTACGGCAAATATAACGTTGCTGATTGAAGCGTTACATAAATCCTAAGTATTATTTTCCCTCTTTTTTGCTTTTTACTTGTTCTTTTTATATATTTGGCGGTTTTACTCGAACTCTCACTGAAGTGAGGACGTTGAGTTATCAAGAAATCGGTGAAGCAGTATAAAGTCACGGTATTTTCTTGAAAATAATTAACTCGAAAAAATAAACCACCAAATCATTCGCAGATGAAGACGCATAAAGATAGTTCGAAGATTACGATGGATGAATTTGACAGGATATATGATAAATATTATCCTCAACTCTTTTACTATGCCTATGGTTTTGTGGAAGACTCAGAGATCTGTCGTGATATTGTATCAGATGTGTTCGGTCAGGCATGGGAAAATGTAGAGCGTTTGGAAAATGCTACTGTAGGTAGTTTTCTGTATTCGTGCGTACGGAATAAATGCATTGATTATTTGAGACATGACCAGGCTGCCCGGCAGTATGCGGAATATTTGCAAGAGGCAGTAGAAGATGAAGAAGGATTGACTCCGGAGGAATACGAGGAACGAATGAACAATGTGAAACAGATTATATCGGAATTACCGCCTCGTACGCGTTTTGTTTTGGAACAGTGTTATTTTAATAATAAGAAATATAGGGAAGTAGCAGAAATTCTCGATGTCACTTCGAGTGCGGTAAAGAAACATATTATGAAGGCGCTGGCTATACTTCGTGAACGTTTATCTGTTATAAAACCGTAAAAAAAGTGCCTCAAAAAGGATCGACTCCGTATAAATATAAAAGACAGTTGTAGTAATATGATAGAAGATATAAATGATAAAGAAGATATTCGCCTGATATTAGATTATAAACGGGCCATGGCTATGGATAAGGTTCCTCTTCCTGATATGGAAGAGGAGCGGAAGCGTTTTTGGGAGAAGCAAAAACAAGTGCGTCCCTTCTCCCATGAAATGCAACAGAACGTAAATATAAAGATGTTACGTTTGAAACGCTGGTGTATTGTTGCATCGGTAGCGGCTGTACTTTTTCTCGGATTATTTTTAGGAGCCTTCTTTTATCATCCTTCTGTAGTGCAGGTTCAAGTGTTTGCTGCCGATAAATCGGCAGTGGATCCAAAGTTGAATTTTGGAGATATTACTTATGTAATTAAGGAAGAAACACCGGACCAGCAGTTATATGCTCATGGAATAATTGCTACCCGTAAATCTATTGATTTGAGTACAAAGAAAGCTGCAACCTTGCCTATTGAAGAGCAATTACAAACGTTGACCACTCCTTGCGGGCAGGATTATACGGTTACTCTTTCCGACGGGACTACTGTTTTGCTTAATGCTGCCAGTCAATTGATATTTCCGGATGTTTTTGTGAAAGAACAGCGTATTGTCTATTTGAAAGGAGAAGCCTATTTTGATGTAGCTCCTGATAAAGAACATCCTTTTATTGTAAAAACGGACTATTTTGAAACGGTAGTTCTCGGAACAAAGTTCAATGTGCGTTCCTACTCTAAACTTGATGCTCATGTTACTTTATTGGAAGGTAAAGTGACTGTTGCCAACGATATGGCGCCTGCGTTGACCTTACAGCCGGAAGAACAAGTGTCGCTGACGGAAGATGGAATGTTAAGAAAACAAGCGGTAGACATTTACCCCTATCTGGAATGGCAGAACGGCTATTTCTATTTTGACAATGTGTCGCTTGTAGAGATAATGCAGGAGTTGGGACGTTGGTACAATGTAGATGTGGTATTTGAGAATGATGAGATGATCGATTATAAAATGCATTTTGTGGCCAGTCGTACGGAAAGTCTGATGTATGCAGTCCGTAACTTGAATGCACTCGGTATATTTTATGTAACTTTGGATGGAAACCGAATAATAATTCAGTAAAATCTATTATCTGTTAACTTTTTGATGTTTTTCTTTTAAAACTTGGTACCCGATTATCGTTGATTACGTATTATTTGTGACTTTACATTTAAATTAGCAAATAGTATATGATGAAACGATTGAATGAAGAGCGTAGAGAAAGACCGTGTATACAGAGTTGGAAGTATCTGGTCGGTTTCCTGTTAATGTTTGCCTTTGTTACAGGATTGGCAGCGCAGGAGAAAGAGAAAAAGGTCACGATGAAATGCGTGAATGAGAAGTTGACAGATGCTTTAAAAAGGGTAGAAAAGCAATCTAGTTACAAAATTGTATTTAGTTACAATGAACTCCACTCCATTCGTGTTAATGCTTCTATTCAGGAGTTGACAGCTCCGGAAGCTGTGAAAAAACTCATTGCTGGTCAGCCAGTTAAAAGTTCGGTTGATGGCAGATATATCCATGTGTTTCTAAAAAAAGATAAAAAGGAAGCTTTAGAGAAAGGATTATTAAGAGGGCAGGTAGTGGATGAAAATGATGAACCGCTGCCCGGTGTGTCTGTCAGGGTGAAGAATGGTCGTTCTACAGGTACACTGACGGATTTGAATGGCTGTTTTTCTATTCCCGTAAAGGAAGGACAGAGTGCTATGCTGACTTTTTCTTTTATAGGCAAAAAGACAGTGGAAAAAATGGTGAATGACGGTTGGGGAGTACAGGTGAAACTGGAAGAAATGGTGAACGCAGTTGATGAGGTGGTGGTTACCGGTTATCAAGTGATGGACAAGCGTTTGATGGCAAGTGCTACCTCTACGGTGAAGATGGATGACATAAAGATACCGACTATCAATTCTGTAGATAAGATGTTGCAAGGTACTATACCGGGATTGATGGTGCAAAACAGTTCCGGTTCTCCTAATGCAACTCCACGTATCCGTATGCGTGGTTCCTCGACGATTTACGGTAATGCTTCTCCGTTGTGGGTGGTAGATGGGATTGTTTATGAAGATCCTATTGATTTGTCTAATGACGAACTCAATAATGTGTTGATGGGAAGCGATATGCTTGATCAGGTGAATCAAAATGCTACTCGCAGTTTGTTAGGCAATGCGATAGCAGGGGTAAATCCCAATGATATTGAATCTATTACGTTTTTGAAAGATGCTTCAGCCACAGCTATATATGGTACACGTGCTGCCAATGGGGTGATTGTGCTGACTACCAAGAAAGGTAAAATAGGGAAACCTGCAATTAGTTTTTCCGCATCTTTAGGATTTACAGGACGTCCTCGCTATTCACAGTATAATCTGATGAATTCGAAAGAGCGTGTAGGTATTTCAAGAGAAGTGGCAGAGAAAGGATATTTATATGATTATATGCCCTATGCTACCGGTTTCGAAGGTGCTTTGTTTGATTTTTATAACATGAAAATTACAAAAAGCGAATTTGACGAGCAAGTGGCTAAATATGAAACTATGAATACCGACTGGTTCAAGCTTCTTTGTCGGAACGCTTTCAATCAAGATTATAGTGCCAGTATTTCAGGAGGTAACGAGAGAGTCAATTATTATACATCTATCGGATATAATAATTCCAAGGGAACTACTAAAGGAGATAACTCAACCAGTTATAGTTTGACTTCTAATATCTCAGCCTATCTGACTAAAAAAGTCAGAGCTTATACTCGTTTAAGTTTCTCAGAGCAAAAAAGTGATGGTTTTTATACCACGAACCCTTATACTTATGCGTTGCAAACTACTCGTGCTATTGGCCCTGATGAATATTACACGACTCAGATTAATACTATTGATGGGTTATCCAATAATTATCTGTTGACATATAATATATTTAATGAACTGGCACATACCGGTAATGAGGCAAAATCCCGTAATTTCAGTGGTAATGTAGGCATTGATGTGAAAATATGGAAAGGATTGACGCTTCAGACGCTTTTTGGTCTACGTTATGTTAACTCTACTAATTATCAGTGGGCGGACGAACGTTCTTATTATATTGCAGGCATTCGTGGATATGATTATGGTACGGTGATTCCCAACGGTGAAGAAGAAAAGAAAAGTAAATTGCCTCATGGAGGAATTTTAAATTATAATTCGGTGAATAATGTGGGTTATACAGCTCGTGCTCAACTTTCGTATGCTACCACCTTTGGAGAGATGCAGCAACATGCCATTAATGGTATGATTGGCTATGAGGCAACCTCCAATCAATATGACGGTTTTAATGATGTAGAATATGGATATTATCCGGATCGTGGGATGGCTGTCAGTTATGAATATGATAAGGAAAGTGCCGGAAGCTCGGTCCTGAATAATTCTTCATTGGAAAAACATACTGTGTCTCGTAAGAATACGAAGAATAATGCAGTGTCTGCTTATGCGACTTTGGTTTATGCGTTGAAGAACCGCTATATTTTTAATGCTAATTTGCGTGGGGATGCTTCCAATCGTTTTGGGCAATACACAAATCATAAATTTCTTCCTGTATGGAGTTTGGCGGCAAGGTGGAAGATAAATGATGAAAGTTGGTTTAGAGACTGGAAAGCTTTGGATGATTTCAGTATACGTTTTTCTTATGGTCAACAGGGTAATATTCCTACTTCTGTAGGACCAAATCTTGTAGCACAATACATGGCGCTTGCGGTTAACCGTTTTTCAGGGAACTACCAATTGGGAATTAAACGTCTGCCTTATCCTGATTTGCGTTGGGAAAAGACGGTTACAACTAATTATGGATTGGATTTTTCTTTGTTGAACGGCAGAATCTCGGGTACTGTCGATTATTATGTACGTAAAGGTAAAGACTTGATTTTTAGTTTGCCGGTAGCCAGTGAGTATGGAACGACTCAAACTTTCCGTAATGGTGCCAGTATGAAAAATTATGGTATTGAAGTGGGATTGACTTTTATTCCTGTTCAAACACGTGACTTTACTTGGACGCTAACTCCGATTTATTCGAAAAACACCAATAACATAAGCAATACTACCAAGCAGGATTATACTTATCTGGATTATCTGGCTGGTAATGCTTTTGAAAATGGAAAGCCTGTAAATGCATTGTATGCCTGGGAGTTCAAAGGGTTAGATCATGAAACAGGCCGTGCAATGTTTGAACATTGTTCGACAAATGAATCAGAAGTAGAGAAAAGTAATGATCCGAAAAGTTACCTGAAATATTGTGGTTCGACTGATCCGAAGTTTAACGGGGGACTTTCAACTTCGTTACGTTATAAGAATTTTATATTGAATGCTCAGTTTGCTTATGCTTTCGGGCATGTGAAACGTTTGAATTTCCTTTTCAGCGGAACAATGAAGATGCCTACTCCGCAAACAAATCTGACGACAGATTTCTTGCATTGCTGGCGGGAACCGGGCGATGAGGAGCATACTGATATTCCGGGTATTGCTTTTGGTGAGGCACAGAATTATTATGTCTATACTCCGATTGCAAATGCAACTCAACAGAATACGTACGATATGTATAATTATTCGGATGTACGTGTAGTAAAAGCCGATTTCTTTCGTTGCCGTAATCTGATGTTGACTTATACTTTGCCGGATAAATGGCTTCAACCGTTAAATATCGCAGGTATGTCCTGTTCGTTTAATGTGACCAATCTTTTCACATTGTGTAGCTCAAGATTTAATGGACAAGATCCGGAGGTAGCTTCTACCGGAAGTGTTGCATTGCCTATTACACGAACTTATTCGTTCTCGGTAAGTCTTAATTTTTAATTCTTAAAAATCTTTTGTAGATTATGAATCGTAAATATATATTGATATTATTCTCTATATACATAATGTGTATATGTTCCTCTTGCAGTGATTTTCTGAAAGAAGTTTCGCAAGATGAGTTTGAACCGAAAACAGCTTCTGCTTTTCAAGAATTGTTGAATGGAGAGGGATATTCAACTACCATTTGTTTCGATCCTATTACAGATATATTGACTGATGATGTAGAAGGAGCCCAGGGACAATCTTATAATTACACAGATGAAAACTTGGCTCATCGCGCAGTCTATACGTGGCAATCTAATATGTATTTGTTGTTGAGTGATTACAATATGACTAATCTCTTACACACATATCAGAATCTTTATAAATGCATTATGGCTTGTAATCTGGTTATAGACGGGCTGACGACTGCGGACGGAACAGAAGATGAAAAAACGCAGACAAGAGGTGAGGCATTGTCACTACGCGCTTATTATTATTTCTTATTGGTGAATTTATATGCTATGCCCTATAATTGTGCAGGAACTACTCCGGAGAGTCTTTTGGGAGTACCTCTAGTTATTAAACCGGAAATTAGGGATGAGGGAATTGCACGTAATACAGTTGCAGAAGTGTATACTCAAATATGTAAGGATATTGAAGAAGCCTGTAGTTTGCTGGATGGAAAAACAGGTAACACGATCGGATTGTTCCGTATTAATAATGTAGCAGCTCATCTTTTAGCTTCACGAATTTATTTATATATGGAAAATTGGGATAAGGTGATAGAACATGCTGATGCAGCTTTGACTGGTGCTCCGGCATTAGTTGATCTGACTACATATCAACTGAGTAATGCAGCTTCACCGCAGTATGCCACTAATAATATTATTTCCAGGAATTTTCCGGAAGTTGTATTTATTGGAGGTATGGCCAGACATATAAAAACAGAAGGTACGTTGATCAGGGTGTCTGACAGCGGTTCGAAAGCTTTATTGAGACTATATGATTCTTCGGATGCCCGTCGAAATATATTTTTTAGTGATATGAGTTTTTTGTATTATAAATATTGGATGGCTAAACGTGGAACTCAGGAACAGGGGTTTGTATGGCGTACTGCAGAACTTTATTTAAATCGTGCGGAAGCTTATGCAGCTAAATATATGGCAGGAGATAACTCTTGTGGACAAAAGGCTGCCGATGACCTGGACGCTCTTCGCAGTAAACGTTTGTCGAATTTTGTGGCTTATACGTTAACCACGCCTGCAGCTCTGATGGAATTTTGTCATGAAGAACGTCGCCGTGAACTTTGTTTTGAATCACATCGCTGGTTTGATCTCCGTCGTTATGGTATGCCTTCTATTGAACATACATGGTATGATGCATCAGGAAACCGTACCGTATATACATTGAAGGAGAAAGATTTGGGTTATGTATTACCTATTCCGCAAGATGCAATGGATACAAATTCAGCTTTAAAACAAAATGAATTGGCTCCGGAGCGTGTAGGCGAGGTAAATTAAATAGTAAATATGGAACAATAAAATAGAATAGTAATATGAAGAAGTTTATATATTTAATATCCTGTTTGCTCTTGGTTGGAGTATGCTCATGTGGGGAAGATGCTTTGACACCTTCCGAACCGATGAGTTTCGGAGAGTTTCCTCAAGGAAATGCTTCATATGACCGTGAGATAGTTGAATTCTATAATACATATGGGGTGCAGGTACTGTATAGGTTTGCCGAGGCTGATTTCCGTTGGAATATTACAGAATATATACCTTACCATGCAGTAGAAGCCGAAACTTCCTCTATAGGTGAAGGATGGAACTTCCTGAAAGAGAATTGTTTGTCTATCTGGAGTGACGATTTTCTGAGAAAATATATGCCATATAGAATCCTGTTAGCTTCCGAAATTTATAGTTTAAAGGATACGTATCAGTATGATGATGAGGGAAATAAAATCTATCAAAAGATTCCTAAAGAAGCGATGTATGGTCTTAACCATCTGACTTTTGGTGCAGTGAATAGTAGCTTGTCTTCCCTTTCTGTTGCGGAAAAAAAGGAACTGATTGGCGAGGTTGCTTTTGCTATTACCGGTTATGCTACTTCAAAAGGTAAGATGGAAGTTCCTGAAAAGTTTCAGACATACCATGACGAGTATATAGATCATAGCGGAGGTGATTATGAAGGTGAATGGGGATATAATGGCGGAGGTTGTCTGGAGTATCGTGATGGTGGAATGGATTATTATTATGATTTTGGATTATTCGTAAAATACTTGGTTATGATGAGTAAGGAAGAATTTGAGAATAAGTTTTTGACCGAAGAATTTGATTGCGGAATCCAGTATGATGCCTCTTGGAATCCTATAAAGGGTTATCCGATACGTAATAAATATGAAGCAGTGATAGAGTATTTTAAAAATACTTTAGGTATTGATCTTCATGAGATTGGCGCCAGGATTTCTCAATTACAATAATTGAAATGTAGAAGAATAAGATATAAAACTAAATGAAGAAATTATTTATATTGTTTGTTTTCTGTGCGTACTTTATAAGCACTTATGCACAGTCTCGTTTGTCCGGTATTGAAAAGCCACAGGCAGGTTCTTTGATCTCATTTAATTATCAGGCATCAGGAGGACCATTGGAAAACCGGGATACATTATCTTGTACGATCTATCTCTATGAGGATTATTTATGGAGGATGGACGATGTGATTTTAATCCGTAGTGAAAAGAATCAGTGGAAAGGAAATTATCAGTTGGCTGATAATTGTGCCTTGTTCGCTTTGTCATTTTTAGCTGGTGAAGCATGGAATCGTACGATAGATAATAATGACGAAAACGGAGGATATGTGTTTACGACATTAGATGCACGGGGGAAAATGTTACCCGGTGGTTATTTGGGGTGGGGGACATTCCGCAAACCTTCTTGTTTCCGTATTGGAAGTTATTTCCAAAAGTTTGATATTCAGGATGAGGCGGTAGAGATGTGGACAACTAAGGAGATGGAGCATTATGCTGCAAATTTGCCGAAGTTCGTAAATGTTTATATGAATATGGTAGCTTTACGTATGGGAGAAAAGAATCGGAAAGCTGTTGATTTCTTCTTTCAGAAAATCAATAAAGAGTTTGCTATGACCGAGTTCATCTACTCTACGTTTGAGAATATTTATCGTTTCAAGTTACAGGATCAGGCAAAGGCAGACTCGATAAAGAGTATTATGTTAAAACAATATCCTCACGGGTTTTCTGCTCGTGCACAAATGTTTCACCAGGTGGAGGCTATGCAGGTGGGCGAAGAACGGATAAGTAAGACTGAAGAATTTTTTAGAATGTATTCATATGACAAATGTATAGAAGATCCGTTCTCCCGTAAACAAGCTTATATGTATTATAATCTGACCCGCCCCTATGCTTCTTTTCTGTTTGACGGAAAACAGTATGACAAACTTATTGCTGCCTTGCCCTCAATGAACTTTGTGACTTTGAGTGAAGTGTTCCGGTGGAATATATTCCGTGCCTATAAATTGCGGTTGGCAAAGAATGACGCAGTCTATCCGGTGGCGAAAGCCTTGATGGAACAAATGGTGCAAAAACGGAATGACCTTTCTAATAATATGGAAGAATTAAGATACACTCCGAAAGAAGCACAGGAATTACTTGATATTCAGTTTTACGAACGTTTGGGAATTTATCTGCAATTATTAAAGGATTTGAATAAGAATGACGAGGCTTTGACATGGTTTTCTTATTATAAGGATGATGTATTGTCTTATGCGGATGCTACAGTCAACCAGGCACGTTATGAGATTTTGTCAGCTGCCGGAAAGAAAGAACAAGCATTGGAGCTTTTGAAAAAATCGGTGAAATATAATACGATTACCACTGATATGATGACTGCTCTGCGTGAGGAAGTGAAACCTGCATCTGATGCCGAGTTCAAAGTCTATCTTGATAAATTGAAAGGTGCGGCACTGAAAGAGGCGTTATATGAGGAAGTGAAATCTCATATGACAGATGTCGAAATCCCTACTTTCGAATTGCTGGATATGGACGGGAATGTTGTGAGCAGTGACAGTTTCAAAGATAAGATTGTAGTGATTGATTTTTGGGCAAACTGGTGCGCGCCTTGTAAACGTGCGTTTGAGGGAATGAAACTTGCCGTAGACGCATATGCGAACGATCCGGAGGTTGTTTTCTATTTCGTAAATACCATGGATTTCGGAATTAAGGGAAAACCGGCAGTCGAGAAGTATTTGAATAATAATGGATACTCACATTTTAAAGTATTGTTCGATACTTTAAAGGAAGGAACCAAAGGGTATAACAAGGCTTTCAGTATTTTCTCCCGTCAATTCAATTCATCCGGTATTCCTCGTAAAGTAATTTTAAAGAACGGTAGGATGCTTTATACGGCTGAGGGATATTCCGGAAGTCCCTCACAATTGGCTGATGAGATTAGTTATGCAGTCGAATTAATTCGGAAGAAATAAATGAAGAAATATGTTTATTTGACATTGCTTCTCCTGCTGGGTGCAGAGGGAGCATTTTCTCAGAAACGTCCGATGAAACTGGACGACTGTAAGTTGTGGCGTTCGGTAGATCAGATACAATTATCGGCAGACGGGAAATGGGTTGTTTACAACTATCGTGCCTTGTACCGTCAGGACCTTGATACAACTTATATATATAATGTACAGACGGGAGAAACGACTTGTAAAGCCGGGCTTTCTAACTTTTCGTTTATGGCTAACGGCAAGTTGCTGAAATATGAAAAGAAGGAAGAAGGAGATAATTCGGGACGCCCATCTGTTTATACATTAAATTCGCATACGCAGCAAGAGAAACAATGGGCTAAGAATATCTTTTTGGTCCCTATAACAGGAACAGACATGGCTTATTATGTACAATATAAGCCAACCGGAAAGACAGACTTTACTTTTGTAAATTTGCTGACGGGAGAGGAACACTACATTGCGGATATCAATAACTTTGGGCAGGTAGAGGCAGGCAGGTTGCTTTATAGTGTGGCGGACAGTTTGAAATCGACTTTGTATCTGTGGGAGAAAGGGAGAAAAACGCAAATAGGAGAAGTTCCCGGTTATATTGCAAGTATCGCTAATCCGGATGCCAAAGGACGTGGAACTTTATCATGTGCTTCTACTTATGATACTCGTTTTGATGTAACCTCTATCTATACATATGATTTGAATAAACGTATTTGTTCGAAACTGTTGTCCTATCGGGATATAACAGGTCTGCCTGAGGGGACGAAAGTTTCTTCTATGTCTCGATTGATAAATAATAAGACTCAGTTGTTGATTGATTTGGAACCGGTAGCTTATCCGCAGGTGAAAAGGGAAACAGATCAGGTAAACTTGGAACTATGGGTGTGGGACGAGAACATTTCTCCTCGCCGGTCTTTCAAACGTTCAGGTTTTGATGCGTCTCAGTATGACAAGTATGTCTATGATATTGCTGCCGGGAAGTGTTTTACTTTGCCTACAAAAGGTTTGTCTTCCTTGGCTTTTCCGCAGGGAGAAGAGGTCAAAGGATGTATTGCCTTCGACGCTACTCCCTGGTATAAGGAATCCGACTGGACGATGTCTCCCAATGACGATATTTATTATATCGGAATGAATGGCGAGAAGAAGAAGCTGGCAAGTCATGGAAAATATGGCTTAAGTTGGAGTCCCGATGGAACCAAAGCTTTGTTATACGATCCTGCCCTGAAAGCATGGCGGCTGATTGATATGGCTACGGGGAGTGACCGTGACTTGACTACGGGAAAAATGCCTTATCCGGTATATGAAGAAGATCATGACTATTCTTTTGATGCTGCACCTTATGGAGTGGCACATTGGAATCCGGACAATTACACTGTGGTCATATACGACCGATATGATTTGTGGAGTCTGGATTTGAAAGGCGGGAAAGCTCCTGTTTGTCTGACACAAGGAAAGGGTAGAGAAGAGCGGATAACATTCCGCAAGGCTGAGCATCCGGTTTCTTCAAGAGATAAATTGTATCTCGAAGGATTTGATGAGAAAAGTAAAACGAAAGGATTGTACCTGCTGGCGGGTAAGAACCTGCGTGACATGGCTGTTGATTCTCAATCGAATCTGGTTGTAAAAGCTAATACGGACAATGGTAAAGTAGTACTTTGGACAAAGGAAAATTACGGAGAAAGAGATTTTTGGGTTTCTGATCTGACTCTGCGAAATCCGAAGCGGGTGACGGACTCCAATCCTCAGGTGAAAGATATTAACTGGGGAACTACCCGGCTTTATACTTGGACGAATCTGGAAGGTAAGAAAAATGAAGGAATTCTGTTTTTGCCGGAGAATTACCGGGAAGGTCAAAGTTATCCTGTCATCGTACTATTCTATGAGAAGATGTCACAGGGGCTTAATAGTTATCGTTTACCGGAGTATAGTAGCGCGACGATTGATATTCCATGGTTCGTAAGTAATGGATATATCATTTTCTGTCCGGATATCAGCTATCGTATCGGTGCTCCTTACGAGAGTTGTTATAATGCGGTGATAAGTGGTGTGGAACAGCTAGTTAAAGATGGAATTGCCGATAAGGAACGCATCGGAATCAATGGTCATAGCTGGGGCGGTTCGCAGACTGCCTGGTTGGTGACGCGTACTGATATATTCAAATGTGCTTCTCCTTGTTCTGCGGTTACGGATCAGGTGGCAGATTATCTGATGCTTCGCGGAACCGGTCAGCCTAATATGTATTTTGAAGAGGATGCACAAGGCCGTCTGGGCAAAACACTTTGGGAAGACCGGGAACTTTATCTTGAGAATTCTCCGGTTATGCATGCCGATAAGATTCATACTCCTTTGTTAATATTCCATGGTGAGAAAGACACAAGTGTACGCATATATCAAGGCATGGCTCTCTATTTTGCAATGCGTCGGTTGGGACGTCCTGCTTGGTTGCTGAATTATCGGGATGTAGGACATCAGATGGGCGGAGATGTTGAGTGCCGTGATTTTATGCAGCGGTTAATCGGCTTTTTTGATTACTATCTGAAAGATGCGCCTATGCCGGAATGGATGAAAGGGGATAATAATAAGTAGGATAATAAAGTATGAGAGCAATATTGTTTGGAATACTGTTGGGGGGAGTTTGCTGTAACCTGAAGGCACAGTCTACCCCAGAGGAGAAACTGATGCAGACATTGTATGCGATTACCAATCTTTATGTAGATTCTATTCCGAAAGAGGCGTATATCAACCATACCATTGCGGAAATGGTGAAAAAACTGGATCCCTTTTCTGAATATTTGCCTCCTGTGGAGTTAAAAGGTAATGAGCAGGCATTGGGTGGTATGGCAGCTTTTGCGGGAGTCGGAATGGAAGGGGCCTGGAAAGACGGGCATTTTTATGTGTCTTTTGTGGAAAAGAAGGGAAGTGCTTGGGGGCAAGGTATCCGTGCCGGAGATGAAATCCTGTCAGTAGATGGGAAAGCAGTGGAACAATTGCAGGATGGACAGATTTTCCGTTTATTGAATGGTGAAGAGGGAAGTGTGGTCAATTTGCAAATCAAGCGTGGAAAAAAGACTCCTTTTGAACGGAAGATAGTTCGTACTTATATACCATCTTCCGGTGTGAAGTCTGCTTATATGATAGACAGTACAACTGGCTATCTTTCAATCTCTGTCTTTTCGAAGAATGTAGCGGAAGATTTTCGTAAACAGCTTCAGAACTTACTTCGGCGGGGAATGAAAAATCTGATTCTGGATATCCGGAAGAACGAAGGTGGTCTTTTTGATGAGGCAGTAGCGATAGCAGACGAATTATTAGACGGTAACAAACCGATAGTTTATGCGGATGGCATCCATATGGAAAGGATGACGTTTCAGGCATCTGTCAAAGGACTGTTTGAACAAGGTCGTCTGGTGGTATTGGTAAACGGGCAGACAAAGTCGGCAGCGGAGATTTTGGCGGGTGCGTTGCAAGATTGGGATCGCGGTGTGCTGGTAGGAAGTTCTACTTTTGGAAAAGGAATGATTCAGGACACCTTTCCTTTTGAAGATGGCTCGGCGCTTAGGTTGACGGTGGCGCGTTATTTCACACCAAGCGGACGGTCTATTCAAAAGCCTTATGGGAGTGGGCAGTTGTCTGCTCAATCCGGCAAGGTCTATGAGTCTTTGCGTACTCATCGTGTTTTGAAGAGTGAGGGAGGAATTGTGCCGGATATTTTTGTATCTGCCGATACAGTACATTTTACGAGATGGTATAATATGTTGGTGTATAGTGGTGTACAAAAACAGGTAACACGCGACTATGTTGTAGGTTGCCGGTTGGAGTTGCTGAAAAAGTATAAAACATTCGAAGCTTTTCGGAAAAACTTTGATGGCGGTGCACTGTTGCAGGAAATATGCCGGGTAGCGGAAGAAGCGAATATTGTTTTTTCTGAAGAAGAATATGAAAGGTCAAAAAACTTTTTGCAGGTACAAGTGAAAGCATTGGTTGCGCGCGAATTGTTCAATGAAAATGAATATTACTATCGCATACTGAACTTTGCGGACCCGTTTGTGCAAAAAGCGTGTGAAATAATGAATACTTCAGAAGATTATCGGATGATTTTAAAAGAGAATAATTGATATGAAATGTATAGTAATGAATATTCTTATGGTATGTGCTTGTCTGTCCTCATGCGGACAGTCTTCAATTTTTAAGTTGGAGGCGGATGTGCATACGAATGAGTATGACGGGTTGTATATTTATCTCACTCATACAGATGTCGTTTCGAGAGAGGATGACCTGAAAGTGGATAGTGCGTTGATACGTGATGGTCATTTTAGCTTTGAATATCACGTTACCGGTGAACCATTTGTGGCAACATTGGCACTTCCACCCAAGGATGATCATTTCGTGTATGATTTGCCGGATTGTTATTGTATCGTGGAAGAAGGGAATGTGAAACTGGACTATACTCCTTTGGGGACACAATTGAAAGGGGGAGTCCTGAATCAGCAATATGATAACCGGATATTGGCCAAGACTCGGGAAATCAAGAAAAGGAATAATAACATTGTGGCCGAAAGAGATTCTTTGGGTAAACTACGTACTTTGAGTATAGAGGAAATGGATACCTATAATCAACGTATCGGTGCGTTGTATAAAGAGTTGCAACCGGCTCATATCTGTTTTGTTTCTGATTATATCGGGACTGAAGTGGGAGCTTTCTTTTTCTTTTATTATCCGGAGAGTTATTACCCGGCGGAGATATATGCGAAACTATTAGCATCGGTAGATGAGGGTTATCGCCACAAATCGGAATTGAAGAAAGAAAAGGAAAAAGAGGCTGCTGCACATTGGAAGGAATCTGTGAAAATAACAGAGGTCGGCTATCCTTATCGCGACTTTGCCTGCATGGATATAGAGGGGAAGGATGTGAACCTTTCGGATTATATTCACCCGGGTCGTGTGACTTTGGTTGATTTTTGGGCATCCTGGTGTGTGCCATGTGTACAGGAACTTCCTTTCCTGAAATCTCTGTACCAAACTTATCATGAAGAGGGATTAAATATTGTGAGTGTTTCTTTGGATACCAAGAAAAGTGCATGGGAAGCTGCTGTGAAAAAACATCAGATCCCTTGGCCGCAAATCTCCGATTTAAAAGGCTGGAAGGGTACGATAACCAAAGATTATGCTATAAGTGCGATTCCTTTTATCCTTGTTATTGATCGGAAAGGTAAGATTGCGGTCCGTAATTTGCATGATTATAAGTTGGAGAATGCCATAAAAGAGATATTGTCCACAAAGAATTAGTCTGAATTTATGTATTTATAGATAGAAAACTATATTTTGCAGTCGATTATTCCGGTATGAGTGGAACAGGATTCCATTGATACCGGATTTATTTTAAGATATGGTTTGTTCTTCTTGTATAATTTCCTTTTCTTCTTTCAAGATTTCAGATTCTTCTTCTTTCTCGTCTTCTTCCTGTTCATCCGCAAAAGGTTCCGGTCGTTGCGGCCCGTGGTTTATGAAAGTAAAAGCACAGAGCGTACCCATGATTCCGCCGCTTAGATGCCCTTCCCATGACATATTCGCAGGCGAGAAGTAGGGAAACATATGCCATATAATTCCACCATATAAAAAGGTGACAAGTAGGGAAATGGCAATAAGCGGGACATATTTACGGAGAATACCACTGAAAAAGAGAAAAAAGGCAAGTCCGTAGACAAGTCCGCTGGCACCGATGTGCCATCCCGGTTTTCCGATAAGGAAAGTAAGCATGCCGCTGCCAAGCCAGATGAGAATAAAAATCTTACCAGCTATTCCCCGGTAAAAGTAAAAAAGGCACCAGGAAAGAAAGAATAAAGGGAGTGTATTTGCCAGTAAATGACTGAACCCGCTGTGTATCAACGGATGAGTTAAAATGCCGGTTAAACCTCGCTTCTCCATAGGGTATACCCCCGCGTGAGAGAAGTCCCAGTCCATCCCGACTTCCAGGCACTTGAGTATATATAAGATAAAAATTAGAAACAAAGGCTTTGCTGCAGCCACCATGATACGCTGAATATCTTGCTTCATGACATTCTTTTCTTTAGATATTTTACGCAATACTACGAATATTTGCACAAAAACTGAAAATAAAAAGCCTTTTTATTTTTGTTTTTATCTATAATTTGTACATTTGGGCGTTATACCTGTTATGTATGGTGCTACAGCTATTCGGTATACAATGTGGCGATAAATACAGGTGCGATATAATGACCAATAATTAACCTTTAAATAATGCACAACTATGAGTTATTTACGATTTGACAAGACCCTCATGACGAATCTGGAAGAATCTCTTCAGAGAGAAATTCTCCGGACGAACAAGGCAGGAGCTTATCATTGTACAACGATTGTTGATTGTAACACACGCAAATATCACGGACTGTTGGTAATTCCGATTCCCAATCTCGACGATGAAAATCATGTGCTGCTATCTTCTCTTGATGAAACGGTAATTCAACACGGTGCAGAGTTTAACCTGGGATTGCATAAATATCAAGGAAACAACTTTAGTCCGAATGGGCACAAGTATATCCGTGAGTTTGATTGTGAGCATATCCCGGCGACAACTTACCGTGTTGGAGGTGTGGTTCTCCGCAAAGAAAAAATCTTTGTACATCATGAAAACAGAATCCTGATTCGTTATACTTTACTTGACGCGCACTCGGCAACGACTTTGCGCTTCCGTCCGTTCCTCGCTTTCAGAAGCGTACGCGAGTATACCCACGAGAATGCACAGGCAAGCCGTGAGTATCAACTTGTGGAAAATGGTATAAAGACTTGCATGTATCCCGGCTATCCGGAACTTTATATGCAGTTGAACAAAAAGTGCGAATTCCATTTCCAGCCCGATTGGTATCGCGGCATTGAATATCCGAAAGAGCAGGAACGCGGGTACGACTTCAATGAGGACCTGTACGTTCCGGGATATTTCGAGGTGGATATCAAGAAAGGAGAGAGTATCGTATTCTCTGCTGGAATTTCAGAAACAACTCCGCGTAAACTGAAACAAACCTTTGAGGCGGAAGTGGCCGACCGTACGCCACGTGACAGTTTCTACCACTGTCTGAAGAACTCTGCCCATCAATTCCATAACAAACAGGAAGGTGAGCATTATATTCTTGCCGGTTATCCCTGGTTCAAATGTCGTGCACGCGATATGTTTATCGCTTTGCCGGGACTGACACTCGCTCTTGATGAGGTCGATGAGTTTGAAGACGTGATGAAAACGGCGGAAAAGGCAATCCGTAACTTCATTAACGAAGAGCCTGTCGGGTACAAGATTTATGAAATGGAGCATCCTGATGTGTTGCTTTGGGCTGTCTGGGCTTTGCAGCAGTATACAAAGGAGACTTCCCGCGAACAATGCCGTCAGAAATATGGAGAACTCCTGAAAGATATCATGGAATTTATCCGTCAACGGAAACATGATAATCTTTTCCTGCATGAAAACGGACTGCTTTATGCGAATGGTACGGAAAAAGCGATTACATGGATGAATTCTACTGTGAATGGCCATCCGGTGATTCCGCGTACAGGATATATTGTTGAATTTAATGCTTTGTGGTATAATGCACTGCGTTTTGTGGCCGATTTGGTACGTGAAGGCGGTGATGTATATCTGGCAGATGCGCTTGATGCACAGGCAGAAGTGACAGGAAAGTCATTTGTCGATGTATTCCGTAACGAATACGGATATCTGCTCGACTATGTGGATGGTAATATGATGGATTGGAGTGTACGCCCCAATATGATATTTGCCGCAGCATTTGATTACTCTCCGTTAGACCGGGCGCAAAAGAAACAAGTGCTTGATATTGTGACTAAAGAATTGCTGACTCCTAAAGGAATCCGTTCTTTGAGTCCGAAGAGCGGGGGATATAATCCGAATTATGTAGGCCCGCAGGTACAGCGTGACTATGCATATCATCAGGGAACGGCATGGCCTTGGCTGATGGGATTCTATCTGGAAGCTTATCTTCGGATTTATAAGATGAGTGGACTGTCATTTGTCGAACGCCAGTTGATTGGTTATGATGATGAGATGACGAGCCATTGTATTGGTTCCATAGCCGAACTGTTTGACGGGAATCCACCTTTCAGGGGACGTGGCGCTGTGTCATTTGCGATGAATACGGCAGAAATCCTGCGTGTTTTGAAGCTGCTGTCTAAATATTATTAAAGAAAGGAGGAACGAAGATGAAAGTTTTAATGTTTGGTTGGGAATTCCCCCCAAAAATATATGGTGGTCTTGCAGTTGCTTCTTACGGAATAACTAAAGGATTGAGTTTGCAAGGTGATATGGAAACAATTTTCTGTATGCCCAAGCCTTGTGGAGAAGAAGAAAAGTTCTTGAAAATCATCGGTATGAATCAAGTGCCTATCGTGTGGCGTGATGTCAATTATGACTACTTGAAATCCCGTTTGCTGGAGATGTCGCCAGAAGAGTATTACTCTTTCCGTGATCATATCTATGCCGATTTTTCTTATATGCATGTCAATGATTTGGGATGTATGGAGTTTGCCGGTGGTTACCCCGGAAACTTGCATGAAGAAATCAACAATTTCTCCATAATAGCCGGAGTAGTTGCCCGCCAGCAGGAATTTGACATTATTCATGCACACGACTGGTTGACTTATCCTGCCGGTGTACATGCCAAGATGGTAAGCGGCAAACCGCTTTGTATCCATGTGCATGCAACAGATTTCGACCGTTCTCGCGGTAAAGTCAATCCTACTGTTTATTCGATAGAGAAGAATGGTATGGATCATGCCGACTGTATTATGTGTGTGTCCGAATTGACTCGCCGCACGGTTATTAACGAGTATCATCAAGACCCGAGAAAGGTATTTGCCATGCACAATGCCGTTTATCCATTGTCACAGGAACTTTTGGATATTCCGCGTCCCGATCATTCTAAAGAGAAAGTGGTTACTTTCCTCGGACGTATCACCATGCAGAAAGGGCCGGAGTACTTTGTGGAAGCTGCCGCACTTGTATTGAAACGCACCCGTAACATCCGTTTTGTGATGGCAGGTTCGGGCGATATGCTGAATGCCATGATTAATCTGGTGGCAGAGCGGGGCATTGCCGATCGTTTCCACTTCCCGGGTTTTATGAAAGGTAAGCAAGTATATGAGGTCTATAAGAATAGTGATGTATTTGTCATGCCTTCTGTCTCGGAGCCTTTCGGTATCGCTCCGTTGGAAGCTATGCAATGTGGAACGCCTTCCATCATTTCAAAGCAATCGGGTTGTGGTGAAATTCTCGATAAGGTGATCAAGACCGATTACTGGGACATTCATGCGATGGCAGATGCTATCTATTCCATTTGTACCAATCCGTCTCTTTTCCAATATCTTCAGGAAGAAGGGAAGAAGGAGGTTGACGGAATTACGTGGGAAAAAGTCGGCTTGAGAATCCGTGCTCTCTACGAGGATGTGTTAAGAAACTATGGTAAATAACGAAACAATATACAAAAATGAGAACTATCTGTCTTTATTTTGAGATACATCAAATTATACATTTGAAACGCTATCGTTTCTTCGATATTGGTAATGATCATTACTATTATGATGATTATGCGAACGAAATGAGTATGAATGAAGTTGCCGAGCGTTCATATATTCCTGCCCTTAGTACACTGATTGAAATGGTGAAGAATTCGGGCGGTGCTTTCAAAGTTGCGCTTTCTATTTCAGGCGTGGCGTTGGAGCAACTGGAAATTCATGCTCCGGCAGTGATCGACTTATTGCATCAACTGAATGATACCGGCTGTTGTGAATTCCTTTGCGAGCCTTATTCGCATGGTCTGTCTTCACTTGCTAATGAAGATTGCTTCCGTGAAGAAGTGATTCGTCAGCGTGATAAGATGAAGCAGATGTTTGGCAAGGAACCGAAAGTGTTCCGTAACTCCAGTTTGATTTATTCAGATGAAATCGGTGGTTTGGTAGCTTCTTTGGGATTCAAGGGAATGTTGACGGAAGGTGCCAAGCATGTATTGGGTTGGAAGAGTCCGCACTATGTATATCATTGCAATCAGGCTCCGAGCCTTAAACTTTTGTTGCGGGACTTCAAATTGTCGGATGATATAGGTTTGCGTTTCTCTAATTCGGATTGGGCGGAATATCCTTTGTTTGCAGACAAATATATCAGTTGGATTGATGCACTTCCACAGGAAGAACAAGTTATCAATATCTTTATGGAATTGAGTGCGCTTGGTATGGCTCAACCTTTGTCTTCCAATATTCTCGAATTCCTGAAAGCTCTGCCGGAATGTGCGAAAGCGAAAGGTATAACTTTCTCTACACCGACTGAAATCGTAACGAAGTTGAAATCCGTATCCCAACTTGATGTCGCTTATCCGATGTCATGGGTAGATGAGGAGAGAGATACTAGCTGCTGGTTGGGTAATGTTATGCAGCGTGAAGCTTTCAATAAGTTGTATAGTGTGGCAGAACGTGTTCACTTGAGTGACGACCGTCGTATCAAGCAGGACTGGGATTATTTGCAGGCTAGCAACAACTTCCGTTTCATGACTACGAAAAATACCGGTATTTGGCTGAACCGTGGTATTTATGATTCTCCTTATGATGCTTTCACTAACTATATGAATATTCTCGCTGACTTCATCAAACGGGTGGATTCATTATATCCTTCGGATGTGGATAGCGAAGAACTTAATTCTTTATTGACTACGATTAAGAATCAAGGTGATGAAATAACCGGATTACAGAAAGAAGTTGAGAAATTGCAAGCAAAGGTTGCAAAGGAAGCTGCCGCAAAAAAGACTGTTGCAAAGAAGGCAACCGCGGTTGCTGCTGAACCTGTAGTAAAAGAGTCTGTTGCTAAAGCTGATAAACCTGCCGCCAAGAAAGCTACCGCTAAAAAGGCTGCTGAACCAAAGAAACCGGCTGCAAAAGCTAAGAAAACTACAGCAAAGAAAGAAGGATAAGATAAGTCGCTCTTAATATAAAAAGCCGTGAATCTGATGAAGGTCAAGTTCACGGCTTTTTCATTGTATCATTGTCTTTTGAATATTTCTATAAAATAATAGCGCGAATTACATTCAAGTAATCCGCGCTGATATTTTATAGATGTGTCTCTATTTATTTCTTATTTCGATTTTGTTCCAAAGTTTGTAGAAACAACTTCAAGTTTTAATACATTATTTGGATCCGGCTTACCATCAGCACCTTTTTTACTACCGCCTTTCAAGCGTACATATCCCGGTTTTAAGTCATGTTGTATGCTTATTACATTAGCGGAAGTTCCATAATAACTATTACTTGAAGAAGAATCTTTGGTAACAAGTACGGGGATAAGTACGAACTTATTCCACTCACTATATTCTTCCCATTTTTCGATAGTCGTTGCTGTTTTTGTTTCTTCAACATTAGTTTCCGGATTAATGACTTTAAATGTCATCGGCAATGCATTCTTCGCTGCTTCCCTATCTGCCAAACAATTATTTATCATTTGAGTGATATTGTTGAATGTATATTGGGTAAAGCTAAGTGAATTATCTGCATAGTTGAACAAAGATGAAGTTGTACCATCACTAAGTTGATTCTTTTCAAAGAAAGTATCTTTATACTTTTTGCGTATCAATAAGACACTTCTCGGTTTGGTCATTCCAAATTTCTTCTCACTTGTTTCGTTATAAATAGGAATTCCCAGTTTTACAGCATTCAGAGTGTCTCCTTGTAGCTTTTCCGCTATTTCACTAACAGGAATAGTTACTTGAGTGAAAATACCTGCAGGGCTTTTTATATAAGTCAAATCCGGATTGCTGATGCAGTTCTCCATAGCAGTTTGGTCATTATCCAAACTGTTTGCTTGAATAACTTCGCGGGTGGAGTTAAACATGCGATATCCATAATATGTGGAGTCTTTGCTTTCCCCTTCTTCTACTGCTGCCTTTTTGGGTAATATTTTGCCACTGATAGAGTCTATAGCATAGCATTTATATACTACGTTCATTTGAACCTGATCTATATAGAGTATTGTACCGTCACCATAATCGCTTTTTACGTAGATCCCTTCAAAAGCCTCTTTAAGTGCTTTTCTATCAAAGTTGGCTCCTGATTCATAGGCTTTTCTTATAATCTTTGCACCTATTTCTTTTGCGGCTTCTTCTTTGAAAGATACATGTACACTAGGAACATACGAACTAAGATTGCGAATAGAATCTTTAACTGACAGGTCAACCGCTGTGTAAGCTTTAGTTCCTAACAGGTTTTTGGGATTGTAAAATTCTTCAGGCTTAATATTAGTATAATACGCATTACCCTCATCTAACTCTTTTGCCGCGTCACCTAATTTGTAAACACTTAAACGGGAAGCGGTCAATGAATCTCCGAAATAACTGTCGTACCATAAATAAAGTTCAATTGTGTGGATATTACCTATTATATTACCTTCTTTATCCTTCACAAAAGTAATATCCTTTTTATCCGCTTCATTTCCGCCCGGCCCTACCATCGTTAGAGTAGGTTTGTTTTTGTTGTCGAAAGATGTATTCTTTTCATAATTATATGCTCCGGGAAATGTCGTTCCTTCCACGCAATTCAACTCAGCTAAAAAACCGGCCTGATAAGTACCAAACAGTTCATCAGTAAACTTTCCTACATAGCCGATGTTACTTTTCGCATAAATCTGACCTGCAGGAACGGATTCCGTTGTAACATCATATGTCGTCAGTTGTCCATTAATGTTCTGGTCGCTTCCCGGAAACATTCCCAGTCCCAATCCTGCTGTGTTATCATCACAACCGAAAAAAGTGATTGCCAGTAAAGCGATTAAGGCGTATTTTGCTTTCATGATCGTCGTATCTTGATTTTTTATTCTTCTTCGTTGTTGTTGGAAGTGGCTTCCCATACCTGATCGTAGAACTCATTGCAGGCTTCTGCATAGTTTTCCGGATCTTGGTAGTCAAGCACCAATTTGCCTGATTGGCGGGCGTATTCGATGATGGATTCATCTACTTTTTCACTATTCTGTATTATTCCGTCGGAATAATCAACAGCAAGTTTGCAAAGAGCAGCGTAATCTACCGGTTCTTTCAAATCGCCCAAGTCTTTCTTTGAAATACCTTTCAGCATCAACTTTGTTGCAAAGTCATCGCTAAGCGTATTCTTGAAGTCGTCTTCATAAACAGAGAAAACTACCTTGGCATCACGGAAAGAAGGTTCATCCTTGTAGGCCTTCTTAATATAAAGAGGAGCCAAAGCCGTCATCCAACCATGGCAATGGATAACATCCGGACACCAACGAAGCTTCTTCACTGTTTCCAGTACGCCACGTGCATAGAAAATGGCACGACTGTCATTATCGTCGTATTCCACGCCATTTTCGTCCGCTGTCTGCATACGGTTTTGGAAATAATCATCGTTGTCGATGAAATATACCTGCATGCGTGCGGATTGGATGGAAGCGACTTTTATAATCAGTGGGTGGTCAGTATCGTCGATAATCAGGTTCATACCGGAGAGGCGGATCACTTCGTGCAGTTGGTTTCTGCGCTCGTTGATGTTTCCCCATTTGGGCATAAATGTTCTGATTTCACGGCCTTTTTCTTGTATCGCCTGTGGAAGGTTTCTACCTATATTGGCCATTTCGGATTCTGAAACGTAAGGTGTAATCTCTTGAGTAATAAATAAAACTTTATTCGCCTTTGTCATAATAACGATAGTTCACTATAATATTCTGCAAAGATACGAAAAAAAAGACACATTAAATAAGATATTCTTTCTTTATGTGGCAAATATTAGTTTATTTTGCAGAGTTTTTGCAAACGAGTAAAACATAAACCAATTGACGAAAATGAAAATAGTGCACACTATCAAGGACTTACAGGCGGAATTGACTGCTCTGAGAGCCCAAGGTGAAACGGTGGGACTGGTTCCTACAATGGGTGCTTTACATGCGGGACATGCATCTCTGGTAAAGCGCAGCGTAAGTGAGAATGGTGTAACTGTAGTGAGTGTTTTTGTAAATCCCACACAGTTTAACGATAAGAACGACTTAGAGAAATATCCGCGTACGTTGGATGCTGATTGCAGCTTATTGGAAGAATGTGGGGCTGCATTTGTATTTGCTCCTTCCGTAAGTGAAATGTATCCCGAACCGGATACCCGCCAATTCAGCTATGCTCCGTTGGATACGGTAATGGAAGGTGCGTTTCGTCCGGGACATTTCAACGGTGTTTGCCAGATTGTCAGCAAGTTGTTTGATGCTGTGCAGCCGGACAAGGCTTACTTCGGAGAAAAAGATTTCCAGCAACTGGCGATTATTCGTGAGATGGTGCGCCAACTGGGATATAAGTTGGAAATCGTAGGCTGTCCGATTGTACGCGAAGAGGACGGACTGGCATTGAGCAGCCGGAATAAGCGTTTATCTGCGCAAGAACGTGAAAATGCTTTAAATATTTCACGCACATTATTTAAAAGTCGTAACTTTGCAGCCACTCACACAGTGAGCGAAACGCTGAAGATGGTGGAAGATGCGATTGAAGCCGCTCCGGGCTTGCGTTTGGAGTATTTTGAAATCGTAGACGGAAATACATTGCAGAAAATAGATAGTTGGGAAGACACTTCTTATGCAGTAGGATGCATCACGGTATTCTGCGGCGAAGTCCGGCTGATTGATAACATTAAATATAAAGAATAACTAAAAAGACGAAACCTTATGATGATTGAAGTGTTGAAGTCGAAAATTCATTGCGCACGTGTCACGGAAGCGAATCTGAACTACATGGGTAGCATCACGATTGATGAAGACTTGCTGGATGCTGCGAACATGATTCCGGGAGAAAAAGTGTATATCGCTGATAATAATAATGGCGAACGCTTTGAAACCTACATTATCAAAGGTGAACGCGGTTCGGGCAAGATTTGCCTGAATGGTGCTGCTGCCCGCAAGGTGCAACCGGATGATATTGTCATCATCATGTCTTACGCATTGATGGATTTTGAGGAAGCCAAGTCGTTTAAGCCGGCTGTTATCTTTCCGGATCCTGCGACGAACAAAGTGGTGAAATAAGAAAGTATCTCTGATATTTTAATAATAAGAAAATCCCCGTTTACTCGATGTAGACGGGGATTTTCTTATTTGTTTTTGGACTGAATTTCAGCCCGTGTATTGCTTTACTTCGCTTGTAATTGCTCGTTCATGGCAGCGGCAGCCTTGCGACCGTCTCCCATAGCAAGAATCACAGTAGCTCCACCGCGAACAATGTCGCCACCCGCGTAAATCATAGGAATGGAAGATTCCATATTTTCATTAACGGCAATCGTCCCTTTTCGTCCCAATTCCAGTCCCTTGATGGAACTTGGAACAATCGGGTTGGGAGATACGCCGACACTTACGATAGCCAAATCAATGTCAATCGTTTCCGTCGCGCCGGGAATAGCCACGGGGCTACGACGTCCGGAAGCATCCGGTTCGCCCAATTCCATCTTTTGCAGGACTACCTGCTTCACGCAACCCTGCTCGTCAGCAATATATTCGATAGGGTTGTGCAGTGTCAGGAATTCCACTCCTTCTTCCTTGGCATGTTTCACCTCTTCGATACGTGCGGGCATTTCTTCTTCCGAACGGCGATAAATAATCATGGCACGTTCAGCTCCCAGGCGTTTCGCTGTACGGACGGAGTCCATAGCGGTATTACCGCCACCAATCACAGCTACGTTCTTACCGAAAGCTACCGGAGTGTCAGAGTCTTCGCTGGCAGCATCCATCAAGTTGACGCGGGTCAAATATTCATTGGAAGACATGATATTGATAGAGTTTTCTCCGGGGATATTCATAAAGTTGGGCAGACCGGCGCCGGAAGCCACGAATATACCTTTGAAACCTTCTTCTTTCAGGTCTTCTACACTGATAGTCTTTCCTACGATGCAGTCTTTGACGAAGTTGACCCCCATCTTGGAAAGGTTGTCAATCTCCACATCTACAATCTTGTTAGGCAAACGGAATTCAGGGATACCATATTTCAATACACCGCCAATTTCGTGCAGCGCTTCGAATACGGTTACGTCATATCCGAACTTTGCCATATCACCGGCAAATGCCAATCCGGCAGGCCCCGAACCGATAACAGCTATTTTGATACCATTCTTATCTGCGATAACAGGAACGGAAATCTGTCCGCTTTCCCGTTCGTAATCGGCCGCAAAGCGTTCGAGGTAACCGATAGCTACCGGCTTTTCGTTCATCTTCAGATGGATACATTTGGATTCACACTGTTTTTCCTGCGGACAAACACGACCGCAAACAGCCGGAAGAGCGCTTGTCTCTTTCAGTGTCCTGGCAGCTTCGAGGAATTCTCCACGTTCAATGTTCTTGATGAAACGGGGGATGTCTATGCCTACCGGGCAACCTTCCATACATCCCGGATTGGCGCAGTCAAGGCAACGTTTAGCTTCTGTAACCGCTTGCTCTGCTGTCAAGCCTTGGTTTACTTCCTCTTTGCGGCTATGTGAGCGGTATTCCGCGTCAAGTTCGTTCATCTCGACACGGGGAATAACCGTGCGTTCCTTTGCTTTCATTGATTTACGCAATTCCTGTCTCCAGGCAGCGTTGCGGCTCTTTTCGTCGATTTCTTTGGTAGCTTCACATTCGGGCTGTAACTTGTTCATTTCTTCGCGTTCGATTTTCTTGAACGCACCCATGCGTTTCAGCATTTCGTCGAAATCCACCTGGTGACCGTCAAATTCAGGGCCGTCTACACAAACGAATCTAGTCTTTCCGCCTACGGTGATACGGCAGGCACCGCACATACCTGTTCCGTCTACCATGATGGTATTTAACGAAACATCAGTCGGAATCTCATATTTTTTAGTCAGCAAACAAACGAATTTCATCATGATGGCAGGGCCGATGGCGAAACATTTATCAACCTTCTCGCGTTTGATAACTTCTTCCACGCCTTCCGTCACCAAGCCTTTGCGACCGTATGAACCGTCATCTGTCATAATGATAACTTCGTCAGAGCTTTCGCGCATTTCTTTCTCCAGGATGATAAGGTCTTTGTTGCGTCCTGCCAGTACGGTAATCACACGGTTGCCGGCAGCCTTCAAAGCCTGTACGATAGGGAGCATCGGAGCTACACCTACACCACCACCGGCGCAGACTACTGTCCCGAACTTCTCAATGTGTGTAGCTTGTCCGAGCGGGCCTACTACGTCAGTAATATAGTCACCCTCGTTCAGTTCACAAAGACGGGTAGAGGACAGCCCGACTTCCTGTATAACCAAAGTGATAGTGCCCTTCTTTACATCGGAACCAGCGATAGTCAAAGGCATACGTTCTCCCTTTTCGCCTACACGTACAATGACGAAGTGTCCGGCCTTGCGGGATTTAGCAATTAGAGGAGCTTCAATTTCAAATTTGAATACTTTCTCCGAAAAACGTTCTTTGCTAATGATTTTGTTCATTATCTAATTAATTTGTTGGTTTTATTACGTAACTGCTAGCAGAATGTTATAAATTTCGGCAAAGATACGGCTTATTTACGAAAAACAAAAAGAAAAGCCACTCTTTTGATGAGTGGCTCTCCATATATGAGTAGATATCCCCTGTTTATTTCGTTCTGATCTTGTATCCGGCTACTCCGTAATATAGGATAAACAGGAAGCAGGGGAGACACAGCCAGTATGCCTGTTGCGGGGTGGCTACGTCTTTCAGCCAACCGTAGAGGGTAGGGATAACGGCTCCGCCGAACATTGCCATGATGAGTAATGACGAGCCTGCTTTGGTAAACTTGCCGAGGTCTGCCATAGCGAGCGGCCACAAAGCCGGCCACATCAGCGAGCATCCCAATGCCATAAACGAGATGAAATAGATAGAAATATGACTTGGTGTGAGTACAACCAGCAGTGAACCGATAATTGCCAGAATGGAGCAAATCTTTAAGGCTGTTGCCTGACTGAGGTATTTGGGGATAAAGATGATACCGCAGATGTAACCGATGACAATACCGATAGGAGCAATCCATGCATAGTTGGCAGCACCTTCCAAGCCGAGTTCTTTGGCATAATCGACCAGTGTGCCGAGTGAAACTGTCTCAACGCCTACATAAAGGAACAAAGCAAGGCAACCCAACAGCAAGTGCGGGAACTGGAAAACGGAAGTTTTACTTGCAGCATATGGACAGGCTTCGGCTTCGTCCTCGCTTTCATCTTCTCCGGCAGCTTTTACTTCGGGCAGCGGTGCGAAGAATGCCATAACACCCAAAGCGACGAAAGCGCAAATGATGATGATAAACGGCTTGCTCAAGTCTTCAATGCCAATCAGGCTGACATCTTTGCCCAGTAACCATACAATGAAGATGGCAGGAATAGGCCACGCCAATTTGTTGCAGATACCCATAATACTGATACGTTTTGCGGCACTGTCCAATGGTCCCAAGATGGTGATATAAGGGTTTACGGATGCTTGCAGATACGCATTGGCGGCTCCGCTAATGAAAGACGCCAACAGGAATAAGGTGAAGCTTTCCTGTGATGCCGATAGGATAAACAGGTAAAATGCCACAGCAAAAATGAAGAAAGACAGTGACATGGTACGTTTGTAACCAATCGCCTTGATAGTAAGCCCGGCAGGATAACCGAATACCAGAAATGGGATAAAGGTTGCAGCGATAATAAGGTAAGATGCCGTGTTTGAGATTCCCAGAGATTTTTGGAGTACGGGAACTAACAATGAATTAATACCTAGTGCGAAACCAATCGCGAAGAACATGATGCCGATGAATGTCAAAGGCAATACAAAACTTTTTGTGTTTTTTGTCATGGGGGTAAATGTGTTAAAAGGTTATGTAAATAATGTTTTCACCACAGATTGCACTGGTTCTCACAGATTTTTCAATAAACACTTGCACGATGCCTTTTTAATTCATCTGTGAAAATCCGTGTAATCTGTGGTGAAAGTTTAGTCTATGATGTCGAAACCGCAGTACGGAACCAATGCTTTCGGAATTTTGATGCCTTCCGGAGTCTGGTTGTTTTCGAGTAAAGCGGCAACGATACGCGGCAATGCCAGTGCCGAACCGTTCAATGTGTGGCAGAGTTCGGTTTTCTTGTCTGCGTTACGATAACGGCATTTCAGGCGGTTCGCCTGATACGTATCGAAATTGGAAACGGAACTTACTTCCAGCCAACGTTTCTGTGCTTCGGAATATACTTCGAAGTCAAAGCAGAGCGCAGCGGTAAAGCTCATGTCACCACCACAAAGGCGAAGAATACGATATGGAAGTTCCAGTTTCTGCAACAGTCCTTCTACGTGATTCAGCATTTCCTGATGAGACTGTTTGGAATGTTCCGGCTTGTCGATACGGACTAATTCTACTTTAGAGAATTCGTGCAGACGGTTCAGCCCACGTACATCCTTACCATAAGAACCGGCTTCGCGACGGAAACATTGCGTATATGCACAGTTCATAATCGGCAATTGTTTTTCTTCCAGGATTACATCACGATAGATGTTGGTAACAGGAACTTCTGCCGTAGGAATCAGATATAAATCATCTACTTCGCAATGGTACATTTGTCCTTCCTTGTCGGGAAGCTGTCCTGTTCCATAACCGGAAGCGGCGTTGACTACTGTCGGTGGCATGATTTCAGTATATCCTGATTTGCGTGCTTCGTCGAGGAAGAAATTGATAAGTGCACGTTGAAGTTGCGCGCCTTTACCTTTATATACGGGGAAACCTGCACCTGTGATTTTAACTCCCAGGTCAAAGTCGATTAAGTCATATTTCTTGGCCAGTTCCCAATGAGGAAGTGCGTCTTTGGGAAGTTCGGTTTCCATGCCACCCATTTTTTCTACAACGTTATCTTCGGCGCCTACACCTTCGGGCACTTCATCATAAGGAACGTTAGGGATGGTATAGAGTATATTCTGCATATCAGTTGCAGCCTGTGTCATGACGGCGTCCAGTTCCTTGTTGCCTTCTTTCAGTTCGGCAACACGTGCGCGTGCAGATTCAGCTTCTTCTTTCTTGCCTTCTTTCATGAATTGACCGATAGTGCGCGAAAGCGAGTTAACCTCTGCCAGGTTTTTATCTAATAGGTTTTGTGTGCTACGTCTCTTGTCGTTTAGAGCGATCACTTGATCGATTGTTTCTTTTGCATTCTTGAAATGCTTCTTTTCCAGTCCGCGGAGTACCGCCTCTGTGTTTTCTGTAATTTGTTTAATGGTAAGCATATCTATACTTTTTATGAACTTTCTTATTTAAGGCTACAAAGATAAAGAAAAAACGAATAATCGAGCAAGTATATGTGTATTATCTGATACAATGAAGTGAATTTGGTATAAAAAGAAAAGAGATGCAACCCTTTGGATTACATCTCCTTCTCTTAAATATTTTCGGTTGTGCAATTATGCTTCAGTTGCAGGAATGATAGAAACAGATCTTTTGTCTCCTTTGCCTACTTTGAAGTTAACTGTACCATCTACTAAAGCGAAAAGAGTGTGGTCTTTACCCATTCCCATGTTTTCACCCGGGTGGAATTCAGTACCTCTTTGACGAACGATGATGTTACCTGCTTTGCAAGTTTCGCCACCAAATATCTTAACGCCTAATCTCTTACTTTGTGATTCGCGGCCGTTCTTAGAACTACCGACACCTTTCTTATGTGCCATTTCTTCTTACTTTTTAAAATGATTAAGCTACTACTTCTGTAATTGTTAATTCAGTAAACTGTTGACGGTGACCGTTCAGTTTTCTGTAACCTTTTCTTCTTTTCTTGTGGAAAACAAGAACTTTGTCGCCTTTAACCAAGTTTGATACAACCTGGCAAACAACTTTTGCGCCTTCTACAGTAGGAACACCTACAGTTACGTTTCCGTCTTTGTCTACCAAAAGAACTTTTTCAAATTCTACTGTTGAACCGTTTTCTGCACCTTCAATGTGGTGAACGAACAATTTCTGACCAGCTTCTGCTTTAAACTGCTGACCGTTAATTTCTACAATTGCGTACATCTTATATATAATGTATAAGTTAGCTCCGGCGGGTGGTCTTTAATCACTTAAAGAGCTCTTTATCGAACCCGTTGCGGAATAATCGGGCACAAAAGTACTGTTTTTATTCAATCCAAACAAATGTTTTCGCTCTTTTTTTATTGTTTTGGGATACTTCTCCCTCTTTCCCATAGTAAAAAATGCATTTTCTCTTTCAACCTATCACCTGATGTTACAAATCATTCATTTATAATGCTTTGCCTGGTGATAGGTTGTGTTTATAACCTATCACCCGCATCTATCACCTATCACCCGTTTTTTGCCTTCGCGGAGATGCTTATGCCATTCCCTATGTTTCTATTGGCCGATTTACTATGGCTTTCTACTCCTGTCTGGCTAGGTGTCGAATGTTTCAAACGTTGGAACAAAGTGTTTCATGCCTTGAAACTGTTAGTTCCAAGTAATGAAACTTTTAGTTTCAAGGCTTTGAAACTCTAGTTTCAAGTGTTAGAAACTAAAGTTTCCAGATGGAGAAACAAGAGTTTCAAGTGTATGAAACTAAAGTTTCAAGCTGATGAAACTGGAGTTTCAGGGTAGGAAACTATAACTCAACTGTAGCCTTACGACTTTTCTTAGTACATGGGAGATTGATTGTCCTATAGCTAAGTCAAGAAAAAGGCAAAGTTTTATTCTTATACAATGTGATTGTTTTAAAAAAGATAGTATATTTGCAATACCTAACATTCTACCTCGCAAGCGGTGAACCTGCTTCAGATTCGGTAGCGGGCATTTTTATGCCTGCTGCTGTTTGATGATATGCGGTTTCGTCCCCCGTGGGGAGCATTAATGTGCCCCCAGCTTGCGAGAGTGTTAGGTAACGGGTCAGGCGGAACCGCTCTTTTTTTCTGCCTATTTAATACCTTATTATTATGGATACAGAACACACCATGTGTCCCGAAGTCACTCCGGCAGATACTGTCGTCGACCAATCTGCAGAATCTCTTTTGACGGATTCTATTTCAGCAGAAGAAATGACCGCTCTAAAGGCCTATTTTGAACGTTTTGCTCAAGAAGTGCTTTCCTCTTCCCGATGTAAACTTAATCCGGGAGATGATTTACCCCACTATCTTTTCCGTAAACTGGAAAAATCAAAAGCATTATTTTCCAGTTTGGAGCTTCCGTGGGAACGTTATATTCCGATACTTTATCAGGCTTTTTCGCTCTATTTCATTCATATGAACGAACCGAATACCCGCCTGAAAGCACTGAAACTTACCTCAGAACTGATGTCCGCCGTGGTTCTTCTATCACAATCCGGTCGGTTGATAAGCCAATTAACTACTTTTTGCCATGAAGAGTCCGGAATGTTGAAGAAGTGGATGGATGAAAATAAAAAGTAATCCATCTAATCTACTTTTTGGGTATTGCTATATCATTTATTGGATGTAAACAGGTCATTTATCAGCTATTAATACTTGACTTCTCAGCTATTACTAGTTGGGATGTCAAGTATTAATAGCTGAGATGATAACTGTTAACATCCTGTGAATCAAGCATTATTGTTTGGAATTGCAGTCGGGAAGAGTCGGTGATGTATGAGAGTAACTTTTACCCTCATAGTTACCCTCATAGTTGCTCTCATAGCTGAAATGTCGATGAATAAAGGGATTCAGACGAACTATGAGAGTATGAGGGCAAAATCGCTATTAAACTTTTTCTGGTAGAATATGCTGAAGTGTTCATATCCTAAAATCAACGATAGTGGCAACGTCAAAAGAATGGACTATCAACCGATAGAAAGTGAACCTAATTTTTTACCTATGTCCTGTATTGCAGAATTTAATATGTCAAGTTCTGATTCTTTAAGACAGTAGATTTTGCCTCTTACGGGGCTTCCATTAATGCGTTGACTGAGCCATGATGCACTTTTTCCGAAATAGTTTTTTGCAATATATTTCAATGAAACTATCTCACTGATTTCTTTGACCTGTGCTTTAATTGATAACATGCGCTCAAGTTTTGCATCAACTATTTTAATTTCGTTTTCAATGCAGTCTAATTCACCATTCATATATTTAATAATGAATTCTCTTTCTTCAGGGCTATTATACTTAGCTCTAATTTCTCTAGCTTTCTTCAAACTGGCATCGTCTTTCAATGCACTCATTTCTTGCAATTCTTTCAATAGTTCTTCCATATGATTCCTAATTTATCCCTTTCTATGAGGGAGAATTTATTTAATATTTCTGTAACTGATCTCTCTTTTTTATTAATTCTGTAAGCTGTTCGAGCAGCTCGTCTGTTCTTGGATTTGGGTTAATACCTAAAATCTCGCATCTTTCTCTATATTGTTTAATGGCATACTTAATTCTAAAAATCTGGAAATTGATTTCCTCAAGTTCGCCTTTTGGGTTTTCCATCTTTCATGTTTTTAATGATACTCTTGTTCCTTTTTGACCTTACAAATATATGCATAAACTTTTCTTTATGCAAGTCGATGCATGAATTATTATTAATGTAATAACTCTTTTTAAAAGTTCTTATGTTAGAAATAAGCTAAACTAACTCTCCAAGATTTTTCATTATCATCCAATGCGGATAAGCTTGAAGTTCTTCTGCGGTAGTCATCCCGTTGAGCACTCCTGCAAAATCCACTCCTACATTCCGGGCAGTTTCCGCGTCTACGGTGCTGTCTCCGATATACAATATCTCTTTTGGGGTACTTCCCAAATGTTCCAATGCAAACAGGACTCCTTTGGGCGAAGGCTTTGCGGCTTTTACATCTTCTCCGCCTACTATAATATCAAGGAAATCTTTTGGTAGATATTCTTCGAGGAAGCTCAATATGCGGAAATGACATTGCTTCCTTTGTATCATGTAAAAAAATATAAATAAGAGTTGCTGTATTGTGAGATTGAAAAAAAAATAGTATATTGTGAAATAATTTTTAAAATATTAGTTATGAGAATCATTTATTTTCTGGCGTTAGCTACAGTTGTTTTATCTTGTACGAACAAACAGGATGAAATGCCTTCATTCGAACCGCCGGTTCAGAATGAATTAGTGATTACTCTTCAAAACTTTAATGACAGCATTATTTCTACAAAGCCAGTTACTAGAAGTAGATGGCTTCGTTTTTTGGCTGTTGCTACTGCTGATATTAGCGGAGGTTTTGAAATGGGAAAAATAGGCGCTACTCTTGGATCTAGTTTTCCGGGATATGGAACAGTTGTTGGAGGTGCAATAGGGGCTGCTATTGGTGCTGCTGGAGCTTCATATATGGCTGATTTAGCAACAAGAATCTCAATATCGTCATCAGATATTACAAGTTCTAAAGCATCAATACAGCAAGCATATTGTTATGTAAAAGAAAATAATTTAATTGACGAGTATTCTACGGAGACAATTGATATAATTTTACCGCCTGAGTATGAGACTTCAATAGAGGTAGGCATTGCACATAATGCAATTCTAAAAACTATGGCATCTCCACCGGGTGATGACAATTGGGGAACAACTCAAACTTTCACATCCGTAGAAAATGCTGTTTTGAATTCGGAAGATTATATTGAAAATTATGAAGCTGTCTTATCTAAGGTAATAAATCGTGATGCTGATAAACCTTCTTATGTCTCTGGAACTGGGGTGGATTCAGAGATTATGAATCTTTTTATTGAAGTCTTTCATCAATATTCTGAAGATATTGATGATGTGAACTTTATAGTTAATAAATATATTGAGAAAATAGAGGCTAGCGGTATTCTGACTGAATTAGAAAAGAAGAATGTATACGATGCTCTTACTGTTGCAGTGTTCAGTTTTTATCATTGGAGCAGTCTGGAGGAAGAAACAGAAAGTCAATATGAACAAGGAATCAATTAATAATTTTATTTCTTATTTGAATAAGGATAAAATATCCAATGTTGTGGGTTGGGGTTGGATGGTTGGTATGGCTTTTGCCATACTAGATGTATTTTGTTTACAATCTAGATTTAAACTATTTACAACTTATTTCTTCTATTATATAACTCCGATAGTTGCGATAATAATAATTGCACGGATGATTATATTGCTCCGGAAGTTTAAGAACATGGTATGAGTGGGATATGTTAATTAGGGATAATCTATAAAAATGTAAGGCAACTAATTAATTTTTAGTTAGTTGCCTTTTTGATATTCAATCATTCGTGTTTGCTGCAAAAATATGATTTGACATTCCAAATGAAAGTAATTAACGGGCTTGAACCAACTCTCCAAGATTTTTCATTATCATCCGATGCGGATACGCTTGAAGTTCTTCTGCGGTAGTCATCCCGTTGAGCACCGCTGCAAAATCCACTCCTGCATTCCGGGCAGTTTCTGCATCTACAGTGCTGTCTCCGATATACAATGTCTCTTGTGGCGTACTTCCCAAATGTTCTAAAGCGAACCGTACCCCTTCTGGTGACGGTTTCGCAGCTTTTACATCTTCTCCACCTACTATAATATCAAGGAAATCTTTCGGAAGATATTCTTCGAGGAAGCTCAATATCCGAAAGCGATATTTGGTAGAGATGATTCCAATGCGGGCACCCCGTTGCTTCAACTCTTTCAGGGTAGATAACGTGTCGGGGAAGAGACGTGTGTTTACATTCATATGAACATCGGCTTCCTTTCTGTATTCCTGTCGGAAAGCTTCAAGCTGTGCCGGGTCGGTAACTCCGGTCAGGATACTGAAAGATTCTTCCAGTGTTTTGCCAATAGTGCGTTTGATGGCTTCATCGGTAACGGTTAAATACTGGTGGCGGGTGAGCACAATTCTGAAACACTTGACGATACCACGTGACGAATCGGCTAGTGTGTAGTCGAAATCGAATAAATAGGTTTTGTAATTCATTGGGGAAAACTTTTCCGCAAAAGTACTAAATACTTTTCTTATTTCGCAGGTTCTACTCTTATTTCGCAGGGCTACTTTTATTTCACTGGTTCTACCGTATATCCTTGCTTTTTTAGTAGGTTTAGCAATCCTTTCTCGCCGGGAAGGTGCAGGGCGCCGACAGCGACAAAAGTCGGAGCTGTCTTCATGATAGCCGGTAGCTTTTCCGCCCATGCCTTGTTGCGGTTATAAATTAGGGCATCTTCTTCACCGGGAGTCGGGTCGCATTGGTTGCCTTTGCGTTCTTCGCTGAGTCGAAGCATTTCATTCAAATCCTGTTTCATGTAGGCGTTGGTGAGTTTCTTCAGGTTTTCCACTTCAGAGTCGATGTTGTTAAGCGTACACATCAACAGTTGTGCCTGACGTTGTAGTGAATAGCCGTTGAACAGTAAGTCGAATTGAAACTCCGCGGTCTCCAGACCGTCTACTTTCTTACCGTTCTGCGTGGCTTGAGACTGGAAGAAGGTGTCGAGTTGTTCCTGTGGGTTGAATTTGCCGATATGTTTCACGTAAGCTACCACTACTACATTATTCAACAGGAAGGCAGGTTTTAGTTTTGGGGCTGCACTTAAATCTATCATCAGGTTCTCTTTACAGAATTTGTTGGCAGTTGTGAAGTCTTCAGGCGACAGGAGTGAAGATAGCGTGCTGTCATTGGCAATCATCATGGCCTGCTGCATCTTCTGCATGGTAGCCGGCGATTGCATTTCGGACATTTTTATCTCTCCATATACCTGTTGGGTTTCATTCAGTGCTTTTTTGAGTCCGGCAATGCTGTCCATGATGCTGAACGGAGCCAGGTGATGTGTACCTATGATATAAGATGGTTGTTCCATCCCGTTGCCGGATACTTTCCACAAAAGTTGCGCATTTGCGCTGAATGCCACGCAGATAAATATGACTGCTCCGATAAATGACTTCATAATGATATATTATTTAGAGTTGATGATTAACGTATTCTGCCACCGCATATCCAATGCCTGCTATAATAATCTTCGCCCAACCTGCTGACGATTACTCCCCGGCTCGTACTGGAATGGATGAACTTCCCGTTCTTCAGATAGATGCCTACATGGGCTACTTTCTTTTTGGAACGGTTGCTGCTGAAGAATACCAAGTCACCTTCTTTGAGGTTACGCTTGGCTATTTTATTGCTTTTGTCTTTCAGTTCTTCCGAGTTTCGCGGCACTTGGATGCGATACACTTTCCGGTATATTTGATAGACCATGCCTGAACAGTCAGTTCCTCTTTTCGAGTCTCCACCACCGCGATAAGGAGTGCCTATCCAGTCGGCTGCTTCCAGGTAGAGTTTGTGGTTGTCCTCAAGATTAATATCTACGCCTAACAGGATAGAAGCCCGTGCCAATGCCTGGTAATCCAAACGAGGGGCGGACGTGCGGCAGGAACTAAGAATGGCGGTCAGTCCTACCAGTAAGAATATTAGTTTGAATTTTACTTTCATCATCTGTACTTAACTTATAAACAGCAAAAGTAACTCATAAATAGTCAAAAGTAACTCATAAATAGTCAATCGTAATTTGTAAATAGTAAATCCCCTTACTCTTCCACATTGAAATAAGCTTCGAGCTCTTTCTCTGCTGAATTGTCCTCATTGATAATGTCACGGATGATAATCCCGTATTCCAACAAAGCAATTCGCGGACATACATCTACCGTATGATTCAGGTTATGACTGGAAATGATAACCGTTGCCTGGTGTTCTTCATTATACTTTTTGAGCAGATGCTTGATGATGGATTGCGAACTTGGGTCGAGGAAATTGAAAGGTTCGTCCAATATCAATAATTGCGGATAATGAAGCATGGCGGAGATGATGCCGATTTTTTGCTTGTTGCCCGCAGAGTAGTTGCGGATTAACTTCTTGTTTCCTATTACTTCCCCGTTCATGAAACGTTCAAAAGGAACGAGCCGTTCGTCCACTTCTTCTTTCTTCAATCCGTACATCTTTCCGATGAAATAGAAATATTCTTCCGGAGTGAGATAGTCTATCAGAAAACCATCGTCGATAAAAGCACCGGTAAAGGCTTTCCAATCTTCACTTTGGCTGACGTCGATGTCGTTTATAACCACTTTTCCATCGTCCGCTTTCAGTAAGTCCAGCATCAACCGGAAGAGAGTCGTTTTACCTGCACCGTTGTTTCCTACCAATCCGAGCATATCGCCTTGATTGATTTCGTAGTGTTCTATGTCTACGGCAACCTTCTCACCGAAATTCTTTTTAAGTTTGTCAATGGTAATCATGATTTTCTATGTTTATATAGTTAATGCCCATGCGCCTATTGGCGGCTGTCTCTGAAACCTTCTATGTTTTCATACCGGCGTTTCATAAAGCGGCGATATACATTCTTTATCCATAAAGGAGACGTCAGGGTAAATCCAAGGCCGATAGCCAACAGGATAATATAAGTAACCGTTTCACCTAAAAGTGCATTTAACATACTGTACAAGATAAGCGGCACGCCGAAGGCTCCAAAGTTAACCAACATTTGTATGGCGCTGTTGGTTTGGCGGCTGGTCACTTTCTCGTTCAGCGTTACTGTCTGTTTATTGTACACCGCCAGTTGGAAGAAACAGAAATAGATGAAACCGATGGTATAGAAAAACCAGGCGAAAGCGCCCAGTAGCGTCAGTTTATTCATGACAATGGCGGGAATCATTAATATAAAAGGAATGATTTCGCCGATACTGTATGTGTAATATTTAGCTTTCAGCAGGCTCATTATAGATTCTTTGCGGGACATCAAGCCGTCAATGTAGTTCCCTTCGAACGACATAATCTGTGAAAGGATAATCATGCCGAACACAGCGAAGTTATAGACACAGATAAAAGAAGTCATGAAGTTTCCGTCGTAGACGCTGGAGAAACTAAGTGCGACGGAGAAGGCTACGACTACAATACCGACGCTGCGTAGCGAACCTTTGCATCGGCGGTTACGTAAAAGCATTTTCAGTTCCAGTCTCATGTATTCGCCAACTTCTCCGTAGCGTTCGAAGAATTTGTATTCGGATACATGTTTGATTTGACTGTCATCTACTTTTGCTAACTCTGCATAGATAAGCCCGGACATAATCTTGCGGTTAATCAGCCATAAAATGACGATGACAAGTATAGTGCCGAGGAAATAAAGGATATTTCCCTGGATATATCCGTCGCCCAAGTCCATAAAGAAATAGAAGAGCGGGCTATCTTTGGGAATAAAAAGAAGGCAGCCTATTCCACCGTAGAAAGCGATGGGCAATAGAAGCCACCAAATACGTTCGTTGATAAGTGTACGGCACAATAAGTACCAGTAATTGTTAGCAAGAATCAGCAGCAAGATACCGATAAGGTAGGTGATGACACCGAAGACACCAAAGTACTTGGTAATGGTAATGAAGGAAAAAGGGACAAAGAGAAACAACCAGAATAGGTTGAACAGGCTAAGTCCGGAGCGGATAAGAAGGAAGTCGATGACACGGTTTCGTTTAACCGGCAGCAAGAGGTAAGGTTTTACCTCTTGCGTCGGTGTTTTTTGAAACGGAACACGCATCAGGAAGTCGAGTGCCAGGATGAATATCAGGACGACAGCGTTCATTACATGATATGGTTCCCGGTTGGGAACCATATCTGAAAATCCGAACGCGAACGTCGTACCGAAGAATATCAGGTAACCGGCCCAGAACGCGCCCATGACATAACCGAGTATTTTAGCTACTTTGTTCTTTTCATACATCGGATGCCGTTTGGCGGCGAGCCTTCCATGTTTGCGTAGTTCGTTGAGTATCATCATTCTGTTGATATACTAGAGAATATTATTTGCTTTCTTCCGGCATAGTCATAACGACTTGGATTTCGTTGTTCTGTTTCAGCAGCTTGGCAAGGAAATCCTGGACTTCTTTTGCTGTGATGCTGTTGACCAACTTTTCATAGTCTTTCGTATTGTCGATGCCGGTGTAGAAGAATTCGTCCAGATTATTGAGCCAGTAGCCGTTTTCTTTCTGAGCATCCTTGTACTTCTTCAACATATATTCCTTAATCTTCTGCATGTGTTCGGCAGACGGGCCTTCTTTAGCCATCTTGTTCAACTGTTCTACAACAACGGCAGACAGTTTTTCTGTCTTGGCAGGATCAGTCTGGAATACAATCTGAAGAACTAGTTCCTCTTTCGGATATTTGCTGAGGCTTCCGCTACAGTTCACGCCGTATGTGCCGCCTTCTTTTTCACGGATTTCCGCAGTGTAAACCATATCCAAAGCCTGGTCGAGGAAGCTGAGCAGGATGTTGTTGCGCAAGTCATATTTGCAAGTGCCGCTGTAAAGGAACATGATGGTAGCCATCGGAGTTTCCTGTTTCTTGGCAAATTCATTCTTATATTGTCCCTTGCGGATATCCATCTTGTTATCCTTGAAAGTCTCTTTACGGTTGATGGAAGGCAGGCTTCCCAAGTACTTGGCGATTGCCGGTTTCATGGATTCCAAATCTACATTTCCTACCAGGTAGAAAGTGAAGTCGCTTGCATCCTTGAAACGGTCTTTGTACATTTCAATGATACGGTCATAGTCGATTTGGTCTACCATGCTTTCTCTCATCTTGATAGCACGCGGGTGGTTACCGTATAAAGCACGTGTCACTGTATCGCTGAATGCTGTCATCGGGTTGGCGTCCGCATTTTGGAGTTGCGCTTTCAGGCGGTTCTTGTAAGATTCGAATGCTTCGTTGTCCTTGCGCGGAGAAGTGAATGTGAGGTAAGTGAGCTGCATCATTGTCTCGAAATCCTTCGGAGAGCAGCTACCGGAAATAGTCTCGGTCGTATTGCCGATACCTGAACCTACAGACGCACGTTTGCCGGCAAGAGCCTTGCCAAGGTCTACTTTGCTGAAGTTACCGATTCCACCTACCAGGGCTACGCCGTTCAACTGTGAAATATTGATGATTTCTTCGTTCGGGAATACGCTTGTACCACCGAAACTTACACCTTTCATCATTATCTGGTCTGCTTTGAAATCAGTCGGTTTCACATATACCGTCACACCGTTGGAAAGTACGAGTTTCGTACTGCCGTAGATATCTCCGGCTTTTTCAGATACGATTTTTCCGCCTTTGATATCTTCGGAGATTAGCGGTTCGTTGGAAACCTTGTCTTCGTAGGGCTTCAAGTCGAAAGACTTCATCTCTTTCAGCAGGGCTGCGATTTCTTCCTTGGCGGGATATTTCACGCCTTCTTTTTCGGGGCCGGCAAGCAGAACCACTTGATTGTTGTCCGTGATAAGCTGTTGCATAAGTTTGTTGATTGCATCTATCGGAATGTTCGGAGCCATCTGATTGACAAGCATATATTCAAATTCGATGCCCGGAATCGGTTCTTTATCGAGGAAGTTGCTCACGTATTCGTCAACGTATGCACCGCTCTTTGTCTTTTCACGTTCGTTGTAAGCGGATTCTACGGCTTGCATATAGTTGGCGCGTGCACGTTCATATTCTGTAGCCGTGAATCCGAAGCGGCGTGCGCGTTCGGCTTCTTCCAGTACAGTCTTCATTGCCAGGTCGATACCGTCTATTTTGCTGCTTGCGCTCAGGCTGAATGCTTCTTTCGTTTTGGCAAGGAAGAATTCACCGTATCCTGCTCCTGCGCTGGTGAAAGGCGGGTTGGCTGTCTGGGCAAGTTCATTCAGGCGGTTGTTCAGCATATTCATCGCCATGCTAAGCATATATTGGGTAGCGTAATAGGCGATGGTATTCTTCATGGAATCAGGAGTAGCGTCCTGTTTGAAGAAGATATTTACAGAAGGATTCTTCACTTCCTTGTCGGTACCGATGTAGATAAGCGGTTCCTGATTGTCCGCTACCGGATAGTAGATACGTTCGGCAGGATTTACAGGAGCTTTCACATCGGCGAAAACCTTTTTCAGTTTCGCTTCTATCTCGTCTACGTTGATGTCGCCGACGATGATAATTCCCTGTAAGTCTGTGCGGTACCATTTCGCGTAGTAATCGCGGATATCCTGATAAGGGAAGTTGTTGATAACGTCGATGCTTCCGATAGGCATACAGTCAGCGTATTTGGAATCGGGGTACAGGGTGGGTTGCGCGTCTGTCATGATGCGGAGCATACCGCTGTTGCGGCTTCTCCATTCTTCACGGATGACACCACGTTCTTTGTCGATTTCCTTGTCGGCAAGGTTGATGGCATTAGACCAGTCGTGCAGGATAAGCAGGCAGGAGTCAATGACATTGACATTCTCTGTCGGCACGTTGCTGATGTTATATACAGTCTGCTCGACACCGGTGTATGCGTTCAGGTTTGTTCCGAACTTGATACCTTTGGTTTCGCACCAGGGCACGATACCCAGTCCGGTTTCGTCACCCGGGAAATGTTTGGTTCCGTTGAAAGCCATGTGCTCCAGGAAGTGAGCCAGACCGCGTTGTTGCGGTTCTTCGAGAATAGAACCTACTTTCTGGGCGATGTAGAATTCTACACGCTTTTCCGGAAGTGCGTTGTGCCGGATGTAATAAGTAAGTCCGTTGTCCAACTTGCCGATACGGACATTCTTGTCCACGGGCAGTTGTTGCATGGGTTGTGCAAGTACGGGCTGAAAATTGCAGCATATAATAAGGACTGCAATGAATAATCCACGTAATAAATGTTTCATGTTCTATTTAATTTAAATAAATGTTTCTGAGTAATTTGTCGTTGTATTTGTCTGCAAATCACAAATTGACAGGAAAAAACGTTATTTTATAGCTTCACGTATGCGTACCAACTTGGTAAGCAGGTCTTCCAACAAGTCTAATTTGAGCATATTGGCACCATCGCTTTTGGCTACGGCAGGATTTTCATGTGTCTCGATGAAGATTCCGTCAACGCCTACGGCTACACCTGCCTTGGCGACGGTTTCTATTAGTTGAGGCATTCCGCCGGTCACTCCGCTGGTTTGGTTGGGCTGTTGCAATGAATGGGTGACATCCAGAATGACGGGATAACCGAATGTCTGCATTTCGGGGATGCCGCGATAGTCGACTACTAAATCCTGATAACCGAAAGTTGTTCCGCGTTCGGTCAGCATGACGTTCTTATTTCCGGCTTCCACCACTTTATCGGCGGCAAACTGCATAGCCAACGGGGAGAGGAATTGTCCTTTCTTGATGTTAATCGTCTTTCCGGTCTTGGCGGCTGCAACCAGTAAATCAGTCTGGCGGCAAAGGAAAGCCGGAATCTGAAGGATATCCACATATTCGGCTGCCATTTCAGCTTCTTCCGCGCTGTGAATGTCTGTCACGGTAGGGACTCCGAAGGTATCGCGTACCTTTTGCAGTACTTTCAGCGCTTTCTCGTCACCGATACCTGTAAACGAATCCAGACGCGAACGGTTTGCTTTGCGGTAAGACCCTTTGAATACATAAGGAATCTGCAATGCTTCGGTGATTTTTACCACTCGTTCGGCAATACGCATTGCCATCTCTTCGCCTTCTATTACACATGGGCCGGCCAACAGAAAGAAGTTGCCGGCAGGATTGTTTTTAAGTTCTATCATTTTCTTACTATTATTATCAGTTTGGAATAATAAGTGTTGTCTTTTCAGGAAGTATGCCCACTTCCAAGGGGAAATGCTTCGGCAATATGCGTCCGTCCAAATCCACAGAAGCATTTTGTGCCCGGAGTACTTTCACTTTCTTCGTCCGGTAGCTTTTCACTACTTTATGGTTCAGGATTCTTCCCTGAATCAGCATCCACAGACCGGAGATGATTTGAAGAAATTCAGGACGGTAGATTACGGAAACATCCAGCCATCCGTTATAAGGAACGGCACTCGGAGTCTGTCCCCAGCCCCATGCACTGCCCACACATACCGTCATGATACGTCCGCGTATATGTTCGTCATTGATACGCAGGTGCATCCTGTATAGTTTCCGTTCAAATATCAGTGAGAACAGGGCGGCGACATACGACAGGAATTTCACTCCCCAGAAACGTTTCGTCTGGTCGGTGATTTTCACGATTCGCGCACCCAGTCCGATATTGACGGCATTGAGGAAGTAACGGCGCTGATGCTCTTTTCCATCATAGAAATTACAGTATCCTACGTCTATTTTCTTCAACCGATGATTGATAATGCAGTCTACCGCAGGTTTATATTCAGTACTGAGTCCCCAATACCTGGCGAAGTCGTTTCCGATACCGTTCGGGATAAAACCGAGAGCGATATCATTTTTGTCTTCGGCATCGGATAGCATAATACCGTTGATTGCATCGTTTAAAGCCCCATCACCGCCCACAACGACAATCGTTCGATAGCCATTGTTCGCTAAAATCTTGGCAAGACGTTCTACTGAACCGAAACCCTCGGATTGCACATAGTCATAGTCAACACCTTTGCTGTCCATGTACTCCTTGATTTCTTTCCAGCGCTTCTTTACCTTTCGGGTACCGGCTTTCGGGTTATAAATCACACCCCATTTCTTCGGTTCTACACTCATATCCGTATTTCTATCCTACTGTATTAAAAATCTCATTATAAACAACTGCCAAAGATACTAATTCCCTTCCAGTTTTTCTTTTACAAAGGCTATCTTTTCTTCCATCGGCAGTCCGGCACTCACCCAATGGATGGTAAATCCTCTTCTTTCCATACCGCGAAACCACGTCATCTGCCGTTTGGCAAACTGATGGATGGCTATTTCCAAACCGCTGAACATCTCTTCATAAGTCAATTTCCCTATGACATAGAGCGTCAGGTATTTGTATTCCAGCCCATAGTATATCAAATCATCCGGCGCGATACCTTGTTCAATCAACCGCCGTACTTCATCCACCATGCCTTCATCCAGGCGTTGCTTCAGCCGTTGGGTTATCTTTTCACGACGCAGTTCCCGGTCGATATCTACACCGATAATAAGGCTGTTCAACTCTGGAAATTCCCGTTCGGGCACCGGATGGACGGCATAATATTCCTCAATCTCTATGGCACGGATAGCCCGTTTCACAGTATCTACGTCAGTAGAGTTGTGTAAGGCTTTATATTGACTTAATATTTCCGTCAATTCTTCAAGCGAATGATTCGCCAAACGAGCCCGTAATTCCGGATTCTCCGGTACCGGCATGAGCTTGTATCCTTTCAGAACGGATTCGAGATACATGCCTGTCCCACCACATAAAACGGGGAGACAGCCTTTTTGTTTGATTGATTCGTAAGAAATCAGGAAATCGCGTTGATATTCAAATACATTGTATTTATATCCGGGCTCGGCAATATCAATCAGGTGATAAGGGATTGTGCGTCCGTTTACCGTATAGTCGGCGAGGTCTTTTCCTGTGCCGAGATCCATTCCCCTGTATATCTGACGGGAATCGGCACTGATAATTTCCGTGTTGAGTTCATAGGCCAAGGCAGCAGCAAAGGGAGTTTTACCCGAGGCTGTGGGCCCGAGTATGGTGATTAAATCATAGTCCGGCATAGCTTCATTCTTTTATATTTGCAAAATTACGAAATATTTTTTACCCGCTTGACATTCAGATGCTTTTTTATCAAGATTAGAGGGCTGGAAATTTGCAGAACTATGTTATATTTTAAACAGCTATTTGTTTATCGTCTGTACTATCCGGCATGCCTTACCGTTCTTATCTACCCCCTCTATGGTTATATCTTCCGGTGCAGTGCTGTCCGGAGTATAATATTCGATGGTTGCTTTTCCTTCAGCGTTTAGTTGTAGTGACGGATTCCAATAGATAGTGCTTCGTAAGTCCGTGCGCTGTGCGTCCTTCTTTTCGGGAGTATCGTAAGCAGGTGCATAGAATTCAACCGAATCACTGTATCCCAGTGGCGTGCACGTAATGATACCTTGTGCGGGTTTTGCGGGAAGGTCTTTTCCGTCTTTTAATGTAATGACGATGGCACCGGCCGAACCGCGCGAACCTAATATTGCCGCATCTGCCCCGCGAAGAAGGCTCAAACTTGACATATCGCTGGTTTGTATCATAGTCAATATATCGTTGTCGTCTTCATAGAAAACATCGTCAATGAGAATGACAGGTTG